>Ga0068859_100000056_pt1 | contig 119390 bp, 73 predicted proteins | sample KBSSwiS22_FD_66585 | JGI IMG/M metagenome (GOLD analysis project Ga0068859, IMG submission 66585) | Switchgrass rhizosphere microbial communities from Kellogg Biological Station, Michigan, USA - KBS Switchgrass S2-2 | ecosystem: Host-associated > Plants > Roots > Rhizosphere > Soil ...
CCCTGGAAGATGTTCTTCCCCTCGGCGTCCTTGCGGTTCACCCACCAGGTGAAGTTCAGCAGCAGCTTCTGGAAGACGCGCTCCAGGAACCGGCGGTCTCCCTTGCCCGTCCTCTTCTCGTCGATCTTGTAGACGCGCCAGGCCGCCCAGGCGTGGACCGGCGGATTCACGTCGCCGAAGTTCCACTCGTAGGCCGGCAGCTGCCCGTTGGGGTGCATGTACCACTCGCGCAGCATCAGCACCAGCTGCTCCTTGGCGAAGTCGGGGTCGACCAGCGAGAGCGGCACGCAGTGGAACGCCAGGTCCCAGGCGGCATACCAGGGGTACTCCCACTTGTCCGGCATGGAGAGGACGTCGGCGTTGTAGAGGTGGCCCCAGTCGCGGTTGCGTCCCCGGAGGCGCTGCCGCGGCGGCTCCGGGCCTTCGGGGTCCCCCTTCAGCCAGCGGGCCAGGTCGTAGTGGTAGAACTGCTTTGACCACAAAAGACCGGCGAACGCCTGGCGCTGGACGTTCCGGGCATCCTCGGAGAGATCGTCGCCGGCGACGTCGGTGTAGAAGGCGTCGGCCTCCGCCTGGCGCGTCGCGAAGAGCGCGTCGAATCCGTCGAACGGCGCCGAGTCGAGACCCTGGTCGGTGAGGCGCAGGCGCAGCACGACGGTCTCGCCGGCGTCCAGCTCCAGCGCGTAGTCGGCCGCGGCCTTCGTGCCGTGCCGGTCCGGGTTGACCGTCTCCCGCGTCCCCTTCACCACCGCCTCGTGGATGCCGTCCTTCACGAAGCGCGCCTCGTTGGGGACTCCCCACAGCCTCTGCAGATTCGTCTCGTTCTCGGTGAAGAGGAGCTCGGGCGCTCCCTCGCAGAAGAGATGGCGTGTGCCGTAGGCATGGTGATGGAGCTCGACGGCGCTGGTGCCGGGCGGCCGAGTCACTTCCCGCAGCTTCGGCCTCCGGCTGTCGAGTCCCCAGGCCCAGGTGTTTCGGAACCAGATCGTGGGGAGGACGTGCAGCGGCGCCGCCTCCGGCCCACGGTTCGTGGCGGTGATCCGGACGAGCACGTCCTCGGGTGTCGCCTTGGCGTACTCCACCACCACGTCGAAGTAGCGCCCCTCGTGGAAGGCGCCGGTGTCCAGCAGCTCGTATTCGAACGCTTTCCGGTCGCGGCGGCCGTTCTCCTCGAGGAGCTCGCGGTAGGGGAACTCGCGCTGCGGGTACTTGTAGAGCGCCTTCATGTACGAGTGCGTGGGGGTGGAATCGAGGTAGAAGTAGTACTCCTTGACGTCCTCGCCGTGGTTCCCCTGAGGACCGGTCAGGCCGTAGATCCGCTCCTTCAGGAACGGGTCTCTGCCGTTCCAGAGCGCCAGCGCGAAGCAGATCAGCTGGTGGCGGTCGGAGATTCCGGCGATGCCGTCCTCGCCCCAGCGATAGGCGCGGGAGCGGGCCTGCTCGTGGGGGAAGTGATCCCAGGCCGCGCCGTCGGGGCTGTAGTCCTCGCGGACGGTGCCCCACTGACGCTCGGAAAGGTAGGGGCCCCAGCGCTTCCAGTGGGCCTTGCGCCCGCGCGACTCTTTGAGGCGTACCTGCTCGGCCTTCATTGGGTCACCTCCCGGAGCTCGATCGCGTGCCCGTCGGGATCGCGCACCACCAGGCCCCTCAGCTCGTCGACCACGCCGGGCGACACGAACGTGTAGCGCCCGCGCCGCATCGCCGCCTCGGCCTGCTTCACCTTCCGGACGTGGAGCCGCGTCTGCCAGCTCCAGAGATCGTTGGCCTTGGTGTCGCCGGGGGCGGGGCGGCCGTCCCGCGGCGCCAGGTACTCGAGGAACTCGATCCCCGGCCCCGCGGCGGCCTTCAGCCCGCTGATGCGCAGACGCGCGCCGAAGACGTTGTTGAGGTGCTCCTGCTCGGTGCCGTAGTTCTCGCTCTCCCCGGCCACGGTCAGGCCGAGCGTGTCGCGGTAGAACGCCAGCGAGGTCTCGGTGTCGGCCACGACGATCGCCGTGTGGTCGATCCCGAGGAAGAGACGGTCCGTGCCTTTCTGCCAGCGCGGGCTCCCCTTGCCGGGCGGGAACCAGAGGACCTCCAGCGCGTGGCCGTCGGGGTCCTTGAAGTAGAACGCCTCGATGCCGCCCGCCTTGGGGTTCCAGTCGGGGAGTCGCTGCGGGCCGCTGGAGGCGTGCCTCACCTTGTGCTTCCTGAGGTGTGCGTAGGCCTTCTCCATGTCGCTCACGACGATCGCCACGTGCTGGAAGCTGCGGTCGTTGCTGCGGGCGTCGGGCGGGATCGGCCGCCCCTTCGGCGCCAGGAACTCGGCGAGCTCCAGGCGCTCGGACCCGAGCCGCAGGCGCGCGATCCTCATCCGCACGCCGAAGAGTCCGGCCAGGTGCTCCCAGTCCGCGCCGGCGACCTCGACGTCGGACTCCTTCTCGAACGTCAGGACGTTCGTGAAGAAGTCGAGCGAGCGGTCCATGTCGTCGACGGTGAGCCGCACCGAGTCGACGGAGTCGGCCACGACGCCCGCCCCCAGGAGGGCCGGCGACGACAGGACGGCCAGGAGAAGAGCGGCGGCGAAGCCACGAGCTCCGAGAGCCTTCAAGCGAGCCGCTCCTTCAGGTGGTCGCCGACGCGCAGCGCGTTGGCCATGATGGTGAGCGCCGGGTTCACCGCGGCGCTCGAGGGGAAGAAGCTGCCGTCCACCACGTAGAGGTTGTCGACGTCGTGGGCCTTGCAGTCGACGTCGAGGACCGAGGTCCTCGGGTCGCGGCCGAAGCGGAGGGTGCCGTTCTGATGCGCGACTCCGGCCAGCGGGATGCGCTGGCCGAGGAAGAGGTTCCGCGAGAAGAGGCCCTGGTGGCAGTCGTGGCCGTGCACGCCGCAGGCGCGCTGCCCCTGCATCAGCTCCTTGAGCCTGGCGATCAGGCGCTGGTGCCCCTCCTCGTTGTTGGGCCTGTAGGAGAGGACGATGTCGCCGTTTCGGTCGAGCGTCACGCGGTTGCCCGGGTCGGGCAGGTCCTCGGAGGTGAGCCAGAAGTCCAGCGAGTGGCGCGCCATCATGTCGAGCGTGAAGCCGGGCGCGATCGCCGGCGCGCCCGCCTTCAGCGTCTCGCCGTCCAGCTTGCCGACGAAGGAGATGTGACCCATCGGGTAGCCCCAGCCGTTGCCGCCGAAGTAGTAGTCGTTCACCGCGAGCGTCTTCTGGAAGACCGTGGGGTTCGGGCACCTGGAGAGCGCCATCAGGACCGAGTTGATGTGTCCCATGTAGTGGCGGCCGACGACGTCGGAGGAGTTGGCCAGCCCGTTGGGATGGCGCTCGTTCGCCGAGCGCAGGAGGAGCGCCGCCGAGTTGATGGCGCCGCAGGAGACGGCGACGACGTCCGCCGAGTAGCGCTCGGTGGCGCCGTTCCGCTCGACGACCACGCCGGTGACCTCGCGCCCCGAGGCCGACGTCTCCAGCCTGGTGACCTTGCTGTTCACCAGGAGCGTCACGTTGGGATGCTGGAGAGCCGGCTCGACGGCGCAGACGTGCGCGTCGGACTTGGCGTAGACGAGACACGGGAAGCCGTCGCAGGTGGCGCAGCGGATGCACTTGCTGGAGCGTGCGTTCTTCTCGTCGAGCTGGACGCCCAGCGGGACGTGGAACGGCTTCAGGCCGGCCCGCGCGAAGTCGTCGGCCAGGTGCTGGATGCGGGGCTCGTGGCTGACCGCCGGATGCGGGTAGGGGCCGCTGGCCGGCGGATCGGTCGGGTCCTCTCCGCGCTCGCCGTGCACGTGGTAGAGCGTCTCGGCCGCCAGGTAGTACGGCTCGAGGTCCCCGTAGGAGATGGGCCAGGCGGGAGAGACACCGCCGTGATGCCGGACCTCGCCGAAATCCTCCTTGCGGAGCCGGAAGAGCGCGGCGCCGTAGAACTTCGTGTTCCCGCCCACCCAGTAGTTCGTGTGGGGGTGGAGGTCCTTGCCGTCGCCGTCCTTCCAGACCTCCTTGGTGGCGTAGCGCCCCTTCAGGTTGACCGCGCCGGGATCCCAGTTCTCCTTCTCGCGCGGGACGAAGTCGCCGCGCTCCAGGACCAGGATCTTCTTGCCGGTCGGCGCCAGGGCGTGGAGGAGGGTCCCTCCGCCGGCGCCGGTGCCGATGATGATGACGTCGTACCGACCGTTGCTGGTCATCTGGTCCTCCGACTGATGGAGCTGCGCACGGTTGGATGCCGCAGCGGCAAGGAGGTTTCAGGCCTAGGGCTTGCCGGCGCAGATGAAGATGCAACGCGCCTGGCCAGAGTGATTGAGCTTGGCGCAGCGGACGTGGCAGGCGGGGTCCAGGCGGATGTGCGCCTCTCCCGCCAGCAGCATCCCCAGGACCGGGGCGGTGGCGTAGAGCCAGAAGAACGAGAACCGCCCGGCGAACGCCGCCGAGCCGAACGTGCGCGCCGGGTTGATGCTCATGCCCGAGAGCGGTGCCAGGAGCGTGATGTAGAGCGCGACCAGGACGCCGGCGAAGAGGCCGGTATAGCGCGCCAGGTCGTGGTCGTTGGAGACCCGAAGGACCATGGTCATCATGCCGAACGCCATCAGCAGCTCGATCGCGAAGGCCAGGGCGGGGCCGGGACGGCCGGGGCGCGTCTCGACCCACGAGACGGCGGGGTCGGCGAGCCTCTTCCTGCCGAGGAGCGCCAGCGAGAGCGCCACACCGGCGCCGGCGCCGAGGAACTGGAAGAGCGTGTAGAAGACGGCGTCCCAGGCGTGCATCTTGTCGAGGCGGAAGAAGGTCCAGGTGGTGGCCGGGTTGATGTGGGCGCCCGACCGCTGACCCCAGGGCGAATAGATGATCGCCACCGCCGTCAGCCCCATGGCGAGTCCCATCAGCGCGCGGCGCAGGAAGCCGTTCGGGAGGGCCCGGCGGGCCGGCGAGGCGGGGTGCTCCAGCAGCGTCGCGAAGGCGCAGGCCGACAGCATGAAGAGGCCCAGCCCGGCTGCCTCCATCAGGTACTCCGGCCAGTGTTCGAGGAGAGCAGTCGTCACCGCAGATCCCAGCCGACGTGGACCAGCGAGTTGAAGCCGCCGAAGCCGTCGTCGGCCTTGAGGCCGTGCGCCGGGTCTTCCGTCCAGCGGACTCCGTCGACGATGAACTTGTAGCGGTAACGGCCCGGCAGGGGAGTCGGGATCCTGGCCACGAAGAGCCCGTCGGCGCCGCGCGCCAGCTCGCCGACCACCTGCATGTGCCCCGAGAAATCGCCGAAGAGCTGGACGGTCTTCGCACCGTCGTCGCGGAAGCAGAAGACGAGATGGCTCCGCTCGATGCGCGGCGACCGGCCCTCCGCACGGCAGTGGGCCTGCGGGTCCCGGCGGGCCTCGGCGAGGGCACGGGAGGCGTTGAGCACCCCGTACCCGCGCCGGATCGCGGAAGGCCCCTGGACGCGGTCGGCGGTGGCGATGAGAAGGTGCTTGATCGCCGTGGGGCAAAGCGTGGGCTCGGCATCCAGAAGCTGGTCCACCACCGAGGTGACGATCGACGCCGCCAGCGAGGTCCGGGCGCGCACCACCAGCTCAGGCTCGGCGGCGGCGTCGGTCTCGGACACGTCCCGGTGGTCGTACCCGGCGACGGTGAGGACCGCGTTCTCACCGGCGAGAGGGGGTTCGTGGGCGCCGCACGCCATGCCGGCCACGCGGATTCCCAGCCTGCCGCGGTGGGTGGGATGCGGCGAAGCCCAATGGCGGATCCGGGCCTCCAGCAGGTGCGCGGCGCTCATCGGATCAGCCCTCGAGGGCGGCGATCAGGAGGGCTCTGTTCGTCTTCATGATGAGCTCCTTCAGATATCGTCCGGACCCCTTCGGGGATTCCGGTCGAGTCCGTTTCCTTCTCAGGCGGCGTGCGGGCCCCTGACCACCGCCCTGAAGAGCCCGGCCGCGACCCAAGCGCCGGTCCACGAGGAGAGGGTGGCGCCGTCGAGCCGGTGGTGCCGCCGCTCGAGGCTCTGCACCGCCTCGTTCAGCGGACGACCGGCGACCAGCATCCTCAGCAACGCGAGCTCCGGGCGCGAGAGCTCCCGCCGGCGTACGGCATAGTCGCGGCGGTAGACGACCGCACAGCGGCGGTGACGTCGGGGCGGCGGCACCGCATCGCCGCTCCGCAGCGCGTCCAGGACCGCCAGGGCATTCGTCGAGAGCTCCACCAGCCGCAGGGCCGCGATCGGCAGCAGGCGGGCCTGGGGCCACGCCTCCGCCGGCACGGCGGCCATCGCCTCGGGCCCGATCGACGCCGTCTCCTCGGCGTCGAAGACCTCGGTCATCGCGAGCTCCAGCCGTGCGAGGTCCGAGCGCAGGGCGCGCCTCCCTTGCGGGCCCCAGCCCTCGAGGAACGCCGGGAGACGGTCCCCGAGGCGGTTGAGCGTGTAGCTCCGCGACGGGACGTCCTGTACATAGGCGCGGACGAGCTCGGTGAACTCCTCGTCGCCCATCAGCGCCAGGAGGTTGGGGTACTCCACGGCCAGCGCGTCGCGCATCCGGGGCAGGTGCATCCCCTGGTAGATCCCGAGCCGCTCGACCGCCGTGAGGCCGCGGCCACTCTTGACCAGGCTTGGCAGCTCCGCCTCCGAGTACTGGCGCAGCGCGTCGGGTGAGGCCAGCCCGTCCTTGGCGCAACACGGGTGTGTGATCACCGCCTGCATCCACGACTGCAGGCGCGCTAGACCGGCGCCCTCAGACATACGCCCCGTCCTCCACCCAGGCGCGCACGGTCGCGTCACGGGCCTTCTTCGCTTCCGCGTTCACGACCTGGAGCGCGGGGATCGACTCGTCCCACTCGACGAGGGTGGCCTGTGGACCGGTGCGGCCGATCGCGTGCTCGTAGAGAGCCCAGACATCGTCTTTCACGAACGTCGAGTGCGTGTCGAGGAGGTGCGTCCCCTTGTCGGTGTGCCCGGCGAGGTGGTACTGGACGACGCGGTCCCGGGGAATCGCGTCGAGGTACGCCTTGGCGTCGAAGCCGTGGTTGACGCTCGACACGTAGACGTTGTTGACGTCCAGGAGGATCCCGCAATCGGCCTCCTGCGCGAGGCGGGCCAGGAACTCCGGCTCGGACATCGTCGAGAGCTCGAACTCCAGGTAGCTGGACGGGTTCTCGAGGACGATAGGCCGCTCCAGGAAGTCCGAGACCGCCTTCACGCGCCGGGTCACGTGCCGGAGCGTCTCCTCGTTGAGCGGCACCGGGAGAAGGTCGTGGGTGTTGCGGCCGGCGATGCCGGTCCAGCAGAGGTGATCGGAGACCCAGCGCGCGCGCGAGCGACCGGCCAGGGCCTTCAGCTTCGCCAGGTACCCGAAGTCGAGAGGGTCGGTGCTCCCGATCGAGAGCGAGACGCCGTGCAGGACGACGGGATGGCGCTCGGCAACGCGGTCGAGGACGTAGGCGGGGCGCCCGCCGGTGTCGAGGAAGTTCTCCGACAGCACCTCGAAGAAGTCGACGTCCGGCCGGCTCGACAGGATCTCGGGGAAGTGCACGGTCCGGAGGCCGATCCCGAAGCCGAGGTGAGGCAGCCCGAAGCGATTTCCCATGTCAGCCTGCGTCCGGCCGCCCTTCGTCTTTCGGCTCAGCTCTTCGGCGGGATGGCGCAGCCGCCCTTGCCCTTGCAGGCGTTGTGACCCTTGCAGATGTGCTTCTCGCCCTTGATCTCCGAGTCCTCGGCCTTGGGCTTGTCGCCCTTCTTGGTCTGGGCCGCAGCGGGGCCGGCGACGAGGGACGAGCCGGCCACGAGGCCGGCGACGGTGGCGCCCAGGTAGGCGTCGAGCCTGCGACGGTTCATTCTCGATGTCTCCTTGGGATCTCAGATGCCGGCGGCGCGCGGTCGTTTCCGACGTGCGAACATTGCGAAGGAGGTCGCCGATGTCACGCGTCGAGGTCCTGGTCTCGGCCCGCAACCTCCACTCGCCGCACCCGCCTGAGGCCTACCCCGGGATGCTCGCAGTCCGGCCCGGGCCTCGCTGGACGGTCACCATCCTCGTCCCGAACGACGGCCAGAGCTTCACCGCGCTCGGCGGCGAGCACAACTACGCGTACGAGACGGCGGATGGGGCGCGAGCCGCGGCCTTCCGGCTGTCGGCCGGGGATCGCGCCACGCTGGTCCGGAAGGACCTACCGGGTTGTCTGGCGGAGTGGCGGCTCGAGCGCGCCAGCGGCTGAGATCGTCATTCCGCCGGCCGGTTCCGGCGGGCGGCGAGGATCGCCTGCACGAGCTCCTCGGGGACCTCCTCGGGGACCGGGTCCTCGGTGGGCTCGAACGCCGCCTTTCCGAGCTCGATCGTTCGCTGGTACGACTTCATGTAGGCGACGCACGAGGGGCAGCCGGACAGGTGGTACTCGAACTCCTGGCGCTGCACCGCGTCGATCTCGCCCGAGAGGTAGGCCCAGAGGAAGTCCAGGAACTCCTGGCAGGTCATCCAGCGCGTCATGCCCGGCCTCCGATCATGTGCGGGTCGAGCAGGCCGCGCAGCGCCTGGCGCGCGCGGTGAAGGCGGATCTTGACGGCGTTCTCGGTGATCTCGAGGAGGCGCGCGGTCTCGGCGGTGTCGAGCTCCTCGATGTCGCGGAGCAGGATCACCGTCCGGAAGCTCTCGGGGAGCCGGGCGATCAGCGCGCGGACCGTCGCGCAGAGCTCCCGCCTCTCGAGGTCGCGAACCGGACCTTCGTCCCATTCCCACGACGGGACCACCGAATGCCCGTCTTCCAGGAAGCGGGGCAGGAGCTCGTCGAGCGGCTCCTCGGCCGCGCGGTGCCGGCTGCGGAGCCTCATCAGGCACGTCGTCACCAGGATGCGATGCACCCAGGTCGACACCCGTGCATTCCCCTGGAAGGACTCGATCGAGCGATGGGCCTTCAGGAACGCCTCCTGGACGGCGTCCCGGGCGTCCTCTTCGTTCCGGAGGAAGCGGCGTGCGGTCGCCAGGAGCGAGCAGCCGCACGAACGGACGAGCTGCGCGAAGGCCTCGTCATCGCCGGCCCGGAGGCGCGCCACCAGCTCGAGCTCGCCGCGGTCCTGAGGCGCGTCCGAGGTCTGGACGTCCACCGTTCGACGGTAGCACGCTCGTTCTCACCGGAGCGAGGCCCGCCAGTGGAGCGAGACCGTGATCTGGCTGGCCGGGCCCGGCCGGGAGATCGGCTCCAGGAGCACGAACGAGCGACCGTCCGGCGCCACGTCGTACGACCACGGCTGCTCGAGCTGCGTCTGCGAGACCCGGAAGAGCGGCAGCGGTCGCGCGACATCGGTGCCGTCCGAGGGCGGGCTCCAGCGGACCGACATCAGCATCGAGTCGCCGGAGACGTAGAAGAGCTCGCGCCCATCCGCCCGCCAGACGGGGCTGCTCCCGCCATCCGGTGAGATACGCAGGCGCGCCGTTCCGGAGGGGACGCGCTGCACGTAGACCTCGTCCCGCCCCGACTCGTTCTCGACCATCGCCACGAGGCGCCCGTCAGGGGAGAGGCGCCCAGCACGCCCGCGGCCCAGCGCTTGAGGCCTGCCTCCGCCGGCGGGCGCCAGGACCAGACCGCGCTCGCCCGGCGCGCTGTTCAGGTAGAGCAGGGCCCCATCCGCGGTGGCGTCCATCGGCACCTTGTCGTTTCCCGAGGCGATCCGCGTCGAGTCCGGGGCGCCACCCTCGAGCGTCCGCTCGAGGATGTCGAAGATGCCGTTCACGTCGCTGCCGAAGATGAGCGAGCGGCCGCCGGTGCTCCAGACGGGCCAGAGCTCCTCGGCCGCGCCGCTGCTGAACGGAGACGAGACGTCGCGCTCCACGTCCACGACGCGCAGCTCCGAGAGGCCGGTGCGGGGGACGAGGCGGGCCACGGCGAGCCGCCGGCCGTCGGGCGAGAAGCGGATGCGGTCGTGGTATTCGGCGGGGGGGCCCAGGGTCCCGAGCTCCTTTCCCTCCCGGCCGGTGAGGACGAGCCGTCGCATCGTGGGCGGGTCGGAGCGAAACGCCAGGGCGCCGCTGGATGAGAGGCTCGCCCAGGCGCGGGCGTTGGTGCCGGTGTAGAGGACGCGGCCCGGGATCGGCTGCGGGTCTCCGAGGAGCATCAGCGTTCTGCCGTCGAGCCTCTGCGCCTGCAGGCTCCCCTCGTTGTAGAAGACGAGGTAGCCGCTGGAGGAGACGCCGACGACCCCGTCGCCGGCCCGGAGCCTCCGGCTGGGGGATCCGTCCAGGGACCCGACGCGGATCGAGCCGATCCTGGCGTCGCCGTTCTCCCGGCTCCGTGCCAGGTAGAGGAAGCGCTTGCCGTCCGGGAGGAACCGGGGCGTGAGGTGGGCGACTTCGTGGCGGGTGGCGTCCAGCGACGTCACCGCGACCGGCGTGCCTCCCGCGGCGGGGACGCGATAGATCGGGCCTCCGTAGCTCGGCACGAACAGGATCGTGCCGTCCCTGCCCCACGAGGCGCCCAGCCTGCTGGAAGGCTCGCAGATCGTCTGCGGACTGCCGGCTCCGTCCGGCTCCACGCGGCGCAGGCGGCCGGATGCGCTGAAGGCGATCGAGCGACCGTCCGGAGACCAGAACGGATCGGAGGCGCCCTCGGTCCCGGATACAAGGCGCGCCTCGACGTCGTCGAGGGACCGTACGTAGAGCCCCTGCTTCCCGTCGCCGTCGTAGGCGACGAACGCGAGCTGCCTGCCATCGGGCGACAGCTCCGCGCCGTAGGGGAACGTCCCGCCGGCCGGCGGCGTGACCAGGAACCGCACGTCACGCGCCGGCGCCATGGACCGCAGTCCGGCGGTCACCGCGCCCAGCGCGCCGAGGGAGACCGCCGCTACCGCGACGACCGCGGCCCTCAGCAGCCTGCGCCGGGGCCGGGGAGCCGCCTGCGCTGCCTCCTCGCCGGGGCTGGAGAGGCTCTCTTCGAGGCCGGAGAGCTGGAGCGCGACGTCGTGCATCGTCTGCCAGCGTTCGTCCGGGTCCTTCGCCAGGCACGTCCTCACCACGCGGTCCAGGGCCCGCGGCGTCATGGGAGACAGGGTCGAGGCCGGTGGAGGCTCGGAGCCGAGGATCGCCGCCAGCAGGCTCGCCTGGCTCTTGCCCTCGAACGCACGCCTTCCGGTTGCCATCTCGAAGAGGATGGCGCCGAGCGCGAAGATGTCGGTCCGGACGTCCGCCTCCGCCCCCTCGATCTGCTCCGGCGCCATGTACTGGATGGTCCCGACGATCGACCCCTTCTGGGTGATCGGCCTGGCGAAGGGCTCGGTGTGGATCCGCGACCGCATCGAGGCTGGTCTTGCCTTGGCGAGGCCGAAGTCGAGGAGCTTGACGCCGGAGCGGGTCAGCATCACGTTGCCGGGCTTCACGTCGCGGTGGACGATGCCCTGCCGGTGAGCGCGGTCCAGGGCTCTCGCCAGCTCGGCGCCCACACGGAGCGCCTGGCGGGTTGGCAGCGCCCCTCGCGAGAGCCGGTCTGCCAGCGTCTCGCCGTCGAGGAGCTCCATCACCAGGTACTCAACGCCGTCCACGCGGCCGACGTCGAACAGGGCGCAGATGTTGGGGTGCGAGAGGCTCGAGATCGCGCGCGCCTCACGCTCGAAGCGCTCGCGCAGGTCGGCGTCCGGGCCGACCTCTGGCGACAGGACCTTGACGGCGACCGCGCGGCCGAGCCTGGTATCGGTGGCCCGGTAGACCTCGCCCATGCCGCCCGCGCCGATCAGTGTCTCGAGCTGGTACGGCCCAAGGCGCGTGCCTGGTGCGATGCCCGTCACGAAGCCGCCCTCCAGTCGTCCCCTTGGATGCCTCGCGAGGCGGCGAGGTTTCCGGACTAGCAGAACCGGTAGAAGTAGCCGGCGTCCTCGAACCCGTGCTCGTCGAGCACGTGGCGAATGGCGCCTCTCTCCACCAGCAGCTCTCCCAGCGCGGTCGCGTCGCCGCGGGCCAGCCCCTCGCTCCTCACCAGCCAGTCGACGGCCTCGGACCCGATGAAGCAGCTCGGGTAGCTGCGCAGCAAGTGCTTGCGGTCCTGGACGGCGACTCCCTCGGGGCCGCGCATGCGCCGCACCAGGTCCTCCAGGTCGATGTCGGCCCAGCTGGCCCCTTGGCGCGTCCCTTCCTGGTGCGGAGGCGTCTCGGCTCCGCGCTCCCCGGCCGGGCCGAGCTCCTCGGAGCTGAAGTGCTTCCGCCCCCACGCTTCCACCAGGCGGTCGAGGTGCGCGGAGCGGAGATGGAGGTCGCGCTGCGGAAAGGGGATCGCGATCCGGTGGCGGGCCAGGCTGGCCACGATCCGGAAATGGAGGTCGCTCTTGAGTGAGTGCTGCTCCTCGGGCTCCTTGCTCCAGACCATCAGGTCGAAGTGGAGGGCGCTGTCGCCGAAGCCGGTGAGCTCGACGCGCGGCGGTGGCTCCTTCATCACCCGGGGGTGCCCGGCCGCGGCCTCGAGGAGCGCGGTCCTCACCGTCACGGCCGGCGATCCGTAGGCGATGCTCACCGGGACGTGGAGCTGATGCGCCGGGTCGCCGTGGCTCCAGTTCACGACGACGGTCTCGAGGAACTTCGAGTTGGGGACCAGGATCGTGATCCCGTCGCGGGTGCGGACCTCGGTCGAGCGGGCGCCGATGCGCTGCACCAGGCCGCGGTGCCCCTCCAGCTCCACGTAGTCGCCCGGCGCGATCGGACGCTCGACGCCGAGCAGGATGCCGCTGACGAAGTTGTTGGCGATGTTCTGCAGGCCGAAGCCGATGCCTACGCCGACGACGCTGGCCACGATGGCCAGCGAGCCGGCGTCGATGCCGCGGGCCTGCAGCACCACCACGATGCCCAGGAAGATGAGGCCGTAGCGGCCCAGCGTGAAGATCCCCTCCACCGCGCCGCGCTCCACGCCGATGCCGCGCTGCAGCTGGCCCTGGACCAGGCGCGCACCGGCGGTGACCACGACCCAGACGACCGCCACCAGGAGCGGAAGCGTCAGCAGGTCGAGACCGGTGAGCCCGCGCTCGCCCAGCTTGACGATCGGCTGCGCGAGGGACCGCCGGGCGGTCTCGACGAGGCGATCGCGCGCGTCGCGGGCGGCGGGGATGCGCTCGCTGGCCGCGAAGAGCGCCGCCAGCCAGAGGAGCAACGTGACCAGCAGGACGGCCACTCCGATCCAGCGGACGGAGGCGGGCGCGTCCTCCAGCTTCCTGCCGCCCGAGAGGCGCACCTGCAGGCGCCGCCCGAGGCGGTCCAGGCCCCAGTGCGCCGCCGCGGCGAGGAGCAGGAGCGCCGCGGCGGAGAGCAGTCCGAGGAGCGTGGGGCTCAGGGCCGCGGTCCTCCCACCAGGAGACGCATGCTGTAGAGCCCGGAACGGGCGCAGAGGTAGAGAGTCTTGCCGTCCTCGTCTCCCCAGGCCATGTTGTGCGGGTGGCGCGAGGTGAAGATCGTCCCCAGGTGCTTGCCCTCGGGCGACAGGATCCAGAGGCCGCCCGGACCCGAGACGTAGAGGTTTCCCTTCCTGTCGACCTTGATGCCGTCGAGGGCGTCCTCGCCCTTGGCCGACGTCATGTCGAAGAAGACGCGGCCGTTGGCCACGGTCCCGTCCGGCCTCAGGTCGTAGCGCATCACCACCTTCCGCTTCTCGTCCCAGTTTCCTACATAGAGGGACTTCTCGTCGGGTGAGAACGCGATGCCGTTGGGGCCGGAGAGCTCCCTGGTCAGGAGCGTCAGCTTCCCGGAGAGGAGCGCGTAGACGCCGCTGTAGGGCAGCTCCTTGCGCGGGTCGTCGCCGAGCTTCGGCAGGCCGAACGGCGGGTCCGTGAAGTAGAGGTCGCCGTTGCCGCGGTAGACGAGGTCGTTGGGGCTGTTGAGGCGCTTGCCCTGGTAGCGATCGGCCAGCACGGTCACCCGCCCGTCCTTCTCCAGGCGGCTCACGCGGTGGTTGCCGTGCTCGTCGATGGTCAGGCGTCCCTCGCGGTCGAACGTCAGGCCGTTCGAGCCGGGCTGCCGGTATTCCGCCACGTCGGCGCCGGCGTAGCCGCTGGGCCGGCGGAAGACGTCGAGCGAGCCGGAGCCCCTGGGGTCGTACCGGTAGATCGTGTTGGCGTTCGGGTCGCTGAAGAGGAGGGTGCCGCCGTCCTTCATCCAGACCGGCCCTTCGGTGAAGAGGAAGCCGTCGGCCAGCTTGTGGACCTTCGGGTTGGGCGGGACGATCTCGTCGATCGCCGGGTCGAGGCGGAGGACGTCGACGTTCACCTCGTGCGGCGCGACCGCGTGCGGGCCCTGCTTCTCTCCCGCATGAAGCTCGAGCCGAGCGTGGCGCATCCAGATGAAGTTGGTGGGCGGGGCCGAGAGCGGACCGTTCGCACCGAAGACCGCCAGCTGGATCTTCTGGCCGGGCCGCGCGCCCTCCGCGATCACCAGCCGGTTGGTGGCGTTCCACCCCCCGACCACCGAGCCGCCGATCTGGCCCGCCTGGCGGGGAAGCTCGCCGTTCACCCAGACCTCGGCGTAGTCGTCGAGGGAGGTCTCGAGGACGATGGTCGCGCCGGTCGTCTCGAAGGAGCCGACCCTGTCGGGCACCGTCAGCTGGAACCGGTACCAGTTGAAGGAGAGGCGCCCGTTGCCGCGCCGGTCCTTCAGCGAGCCGGGGTCGAGGACCTCCCAGGCGGAGTCGTCGAAGTCGGCGCCGCCGGCCTTCGGCGAGATGTCGTTGGTCTTCACCGGCGCGCCGGTCGGCTGCTGGTCGGCGCCCGGCGAGCGGAAGTCGACCTCGACGATCCGCGCGTCGCTGTAGCGCCAGGCGCCCTTGACGAGGGCCACGCCGTCGGGGGTCGTGAGGTCGATCGTGGCGGCCGCCGGAGTGACCGGCGGATGGGGCTGCCAGGGAACCACGTCGCGGGCCAGCAGGGCAGCGGGCCAGGCCAGCGCGAGGAGAAGAGCTCTGGTTCGCACGGCTCAGCTCGCGCTCTTGACGACGTAGTAGGTCATCGGCCCCGGCACCGCCTGGAACCAGTGCGGCACGCCGGCCGGGACGACGATGACGTCGCCGGTCTGGATGCGGCGCGTCTCGCCGCCGGCGATGGCCTTGCCGCGGATCTCGTCCGGAGCGGTCGTCTGGCCCTCGACGACGGTGCCGCCGGTGACGAGCGTGGCCGAGCCGGAGGTGACGTAGATGATGTCGGTGTCCTTGCCATGGACCTCGGCCTGGCCGGCCTTCTCGCGCCGGCTCGCGTGGATCTTGTAGCCGGCCACTTCCAGCAACGGCTGCCCCTTGGCGAAGGCCCCGGCGACCGTCTGCCTGTCGAGATAGGTCACCGGCGCCGCGGCCGCGTTCCCGGTCCCGAGCGCGTTGGCGCCGGCGAGCGCGAGCTCCTCGTCCTGCTGGGCGCTGGCGGCGCCGCTCACGCCGACGCCTCCGACCACCTCGCCCGCCTCCACGATCGGGACGCCTCCCTGCAGCGGAGTGAAGTCGGGGAGGGCGATCATCGGGGTGCGGCCGCTTCGGATGATCTCCTCGAAGACGCGCGTGGGCCGCTTGAACAGGACCGCCGTGCGGGCCTTCCCCTCGGAGATGTGGGCGCCGGCGGAGAACGTGCCGTCGAGGCGCTCGAGCGCGATCAGGTTGCCGCCGTCGTCGACGACGGCGATGACGCCTCCGGGTGCCGAGAGCCGCTTGGCCTCGGCGACGGCCGCCGAGATCACTCGCTTGGCGCCGTCCAGCGTGAGCACCCGCTTCTGGGCGGTGCCCTCGGCGCGGACACCGGTCGCCGAGAGGGTGGCGGTTAGGAGCGCCAGGGCGGCGGCCTCCAGCGGGCGTGGCAGGGTTCTCGGAAGCATGGTGGTTCGTCCTCCTCGGATTGCTCGTTTGCGCACCGTTGGATGCCGAACCGTACGGGCTGTTTCAGTCGCTCTCGCGCCGTGCGGCGGCCAGCAGGGCGGTCGCGCTGAAGGCGCCGGAGTCGCCGCCCGGGAGCCCGGTGGACTGGATCGCCTCGTAGAGCTGCGCCACGCTCCAGGCCTGCGCGAAGCAGCCCTCGGGCCGCTGGGGCGCGTCGCCGTCGAAGATCTCCGGGAGCTGCCCGAGCCCCTGGCCGCGCAGGTGAAGGACCAGCGGCTTGAGGAAGGCCATGGCGCGCAGGCGCGCGCCGGTCGTGTGGCGGTGCGCGTTCAGGTACGCCGTCACGAAGGGGCCCATCAGCCACGGCCAGACGGTGCCCTGGTGGTAGGCGGCGTCCCGCTGGTGGGGACCGCCCTGGTACCGGCCGCGATATCGGGCATCCGACGGCGCCAGCGTCCTGAGGCCGAGGGGCGTCAGCAGGTGGCGCTCGACGGCGGCGACGATCCGGAGCGCCCGGTCACCGGTGACCAGCGGATGAGCCAGGCTCACCGCCAGGAGCTGGTTCGGGCGGATCGAGCCGTCGGCGACGCCTCCCTCGACGTTGTCGAAGAGACAACCGGCCTCCTCGTTCCAGAAGAGGCGCTCGAAGGTCGTCCGCGCCCTCTGGGCCAGCGCGCCGAGCCGCTCGCTCGTGCCGCTGTCGCCGAGCCGCGCCGCCAGCTCCGCCAGGAAGGACAGCGCGTTGAACCAGAGCGCCTGGATCTCCACCGGCTTGCCGCGCCGCGGCGTGACCACCCAGTCGCCCACCTTGGCGTCCATCCAGGTGAGCTGGACGCCGTCGGCGCCCGAGGCGAGGAGACCGTCGTCGTCCACGCGGATCCCGTAGCGGGTACCGGCCAGGTGCGCGTCGACGATGGAGAGGAGCGCCGGGAAGAGCTCCCGCGCGGTCGCCTCGTCGCCGGTCTTGCGATCGTAGGCGCGGACCGCCTCCACGAACCAGAGGGTGGCGTCCACCGTGTTGTATTCGGGCTCCTGGCCGGCGTCGGGGAAGCGGTTGGGGATCATGCCGGCGTCGACGTGCTTCGCGAACGTCGTCAGCAGCCGGCGCGCCACCTCCGGGCGCTCCGTCGCCAGCGCCAGACCGGGCAGGGCGATCATCGTGTCGCGCCCCCAGTCGGTGAACCACGGATAGCCGGCGATGACGGTGGTGCCGTCGCCGCGCGCCACCAGGAACTGGTCGGCCGCCCGGCGCATGGCACGCAGGGCGGGCCGGTCGCTGGCCGGGCCCGAGACCCGGGCGCGGCGGTTCGCTTCCCGTTCCGCGAGCGCCGGCGCGTCGGATGCGGGCCGCCCGTTGGTGGCGACGACCAGGCTGAGCGTGCGGCGAGCGCCCAGGTCGAGCTCGAGCGAGAAGGGGCTGAAGAGGTCCTCCTCGAAGTCGAAGCCGCGCTCCTTCTCGCGCAGGTACTGGAAACGCCGGTACCAGAAGGCGCCGTCGTGGACGGCCGCGCCCGGATGCGCGAACGAGAGCGCCGGCAGCGACGGGTAGGGCCTCACGGTGAGGCGGCCGTCGGAACGCTCGACCCGGCCGTCGAAGGCGTCGTTCTCGCGGCCGAGGCCGTGGTAGTCGCGGAACGCCAGGAGCGGACGCACGTCGAGCGTGACGGTGGCTCCTGGGCCGCCCCCCCAACCCCCCTGGTCCGTGGGGATCACTTCTGTTGGGGCTCCTCGGGGGTCGCTGCTACGCAGCGGCACCCGTCCCGCTCCTGCCTCGCCCCCTGCCTCCTCAAGGGAGTAGGTCACGACCAGCGTGCCCTCACCGTGCACCAGGAACAGCGTCTTGCGCAGCCGGACGCCCGCGGCCTCGTAGACGAAGCTCGGGAAGGGGTCCCAGGAGTGCTCCGTCAGATGGGCGTCCCCCTCGGGGTCCAGCGTCCCCGGGTACCGGTTGATCGAGAGAGGGACCCGCTGGCCGTCCACCGACAGCGTCTCCTCGAGCTTCGAGAGGAGCACGCTGCGGCCCACGGGCGGGCGCGTGGCCGCGACCATCAGACCGTGGTAGCGCCGTGTGTTGAGGCCGGCCAGCGTGGACGAGGCGTAGCCGCCGAGGCCGTCGGTCTCCAGCCACTCGGCGCCGCGCGCCGCGTCACGATCGGTCCAGAAGCCTTCGCCGCGGCGGATCATGCCGTTCCCCCGCGGAGCTCCCGCGCGGCCAGGACGGCGGCCACCAGCTCTTCGGGGACGTCCTCCGGGAGCGCGCCGTCGTCCTGGTAGGCCAGCTTGGAGAGACGGATCGTCTCCTTGTAGCCGTTCATGTAGGCCACGCACGACGGGCAGAGCGTGAGGTGGTACTCGAACTCGCGCCGCTCGCCTTCGGTCACCTCGCCCGAGAGGTAGGCCCAGACGAAGTCGACGAACTCCCGGCAGGAGATGAAGCGGGTCACGCGTCGCCCCTTCTCATGTGGGGGTCGAGGAGCGCCCGGAGGGCCTGGCGCGCGCGGTGGACGCGGATCTTGACGGCGTTGTCGGTCACGCCCAGGAGCCCGGCGATCTCGCTCGTGTCGAGGTCCTGAATGTCTCTCAGGAGGAGGACGGTCCGGTAGCTGTCGGGGAGCTGGTCGATGAAGCGCCTCACCATGGCGCACCGTTCCTTGCGGCAGAGCTCGTCGAGGGCGCTCTCGGCCCAGGGGACGGACGGCGTGTCCGTGTGTCCGTCGTCCTGGAAGCGGGGGAGAAGGTCATCGATCGATTCCTCTGGCTTGCGCTTCTTGCTGCGGAGCTTCATCAGGCAGTTGTTGATCAGGATGCGGTGGAGCCAGGTGGAAAGGGTCGACCCGCCGGAGAAGGTGCGGATGGCCTGGTGGGCGCGGAGGAAGGCTTCCTGGACGGCGTCGCGGGCGTCTTCCTCGTTCCTCAGGAAGCGGCGCGCGGTCGAGAGCAGAGGGCCTCCGTAGCGCCGCACCAGCAGGATCGAGGCGTCCTCGTCGCCGGCCGCCAGCCGGGCCACCAGGTCGCCCTCCTGGAACGCCGGCTGCGCCGATGGGAGCGCCGTCTGCGGCATCGCACCCTCTCCGCCGCCTAGGCGATCCGTTTCGCGGCGGCGGTTGCGGTCCCCGGCTCCTCCGCCGGTTTCACGAAGCGCTTCACCAGGAGTTGATCCAGAGAGAGCGGGCCGGGCCCCTGCACGCCGAGGTAGACCATCAGCAGGATGTAGAGGTACTCGATGAAGCCGTAGAGCGCGGAGAAGCCGGTCAGCTCCTCCTTCTTGGCGGTCAGGATGGCCACCGTCATGGTGATGATGAGCGGGACCGACGCGATCCGGGTGAGGAGCCCCACCAGGAGGAGCCCTCCGCAGACGAGCTCGGTCGTGGAGGCCAGCGCGGCCTGGAACGCCGGCGCAGGGAGCCCCAGGCTCTGGAAGTACTCCGTCACCTGCGGCAGGTTGTGGAGCTTGCCCCAGCCCGACTGGAAGAAGACCCAGCCGACGCAGAGGCGCGCCAGCGTGGGGGGGAGCCAGCCGAGGGCACCGGCGATCCTCAGGATCAGATTGCGAAGCTTGGTGGCGAGCTGGAGCACGGTGACCTCCTGTCGGGAACGGTTTCTTCAGGCCGCCTGGCGGCGGGTGTGGATGTCGTGCGCGCGCGCGCCTTCGACGGTGGGGGCGCGCGAGACGTCGAACTGGACGAGGTCCTTGGAGAAGAGGAGGTCGAGCGTCCAGTCGAGCGCGACGCGCACCTTCTTTTCCAGGCGAGGGAGCTTGCTGAGGTAGATGCTCCTCCAGAGGAACCAGGCGAAGAAGCCGGAGAAGTTCCATCCGAGGATGCTGGCGACGCCGCTGCGGCGCCCCAGAGAGGCAAGCTGGCCGAGCGTCCGGAAGGTGAACGGCTTCGGCGCCTGGCCGCGCAGAGTGGCCACGATGTTCCGGGCCACCGTGCGCCCCTCGCGGAGGGCGTGCTGGGCGGTGGGAGGCTGCAGGCCACCCTTGCCGTCCGGGACGACGGCGCAGTCGCCGAGCGCCCAGACGCCCGGCCAGTCGGGCACGCGGAGGAACTCGTCCGCGCGCACGCGCCCTCGCTCCTTCGGGCACGGAAGCGAGTCGAGCGCCGGGTTGGGAGACGTGCCGGCCGTCCAGACCAGCGTCCGGGCCGGGATCTCGGTGCCGTCGGCCAGCGTGACTCCGGTCTCGCTGAGGCCGGCGATGCGGGCCTCCAGCCGCACGTTCACGCCGCGCTCGGCGAGGAGCTCGGCGGCATAGCGGCCCAGGGAGGCATCCAGCTCGGGCAGGAGGACCTTTCCGGGGTGCACCAGCACCATCCTCACGGCCTCCTGCGGGATGTGCGGGTAGAAGCGGAGCGACTCCCTCACGAAGTCGTTCACGCCGGCGATCGTCTCCACGCCCGCGAAGCCTCCGCCCGCCACCACGCACGTCATCAGCGGGCAGCGGACCCCCGCCGCGCACTCGGTGTCCGCCTCCTCCAGGAGCGCGATCAGCCGGTTGCGCAGCTGGATGGCGTCGCCCAGCGTCTTCATCGTCAGCGCCCGCTCTGCGAGCCCGGGGATCCCGAAGAAGTTCGTGACCGAGCCGAGCGCCAGCACCAGGTGGTCGTAGGGGAGGGGGTGCGTGTGGCCGTCGGTTCCGTGCGCGAAGGTGACCTCCTTCTTCCGGAGGTCGATCGCCTCCACGCCGGCCAGCAGGAAGTCGACGCGCTTCAGGAGCTTCCGGACCGGGTTGACGATGTGGGTCAGGTCGAGGTCGCTGGCGGCGACCTCGTGGAGCATCGGAGTGAAGGAGATGAAGTTGTCCTTCGAGACCAGCGTCACCGAGAGGTCCGGGTTCCGGGCCAGCAGCTTCTCGAACTCCAGCGCGGCCGCCACGCCGGCGAAGCCGCCGCCCAGGATCACCACGCGCGTTCTAGCCACGCTCAGCTCCCTTGCCCGTCTAGCTCGCAGTAGACCTTGATGGCGCCCTTGGCGGTCGTGAGCGTCCGGAAGAGCTCCTGGTAGCGCTCGAGCCCCTTCACCGGGTGTGTCAGCAGCTGCGCGAGCCAGCCCGGGTACTCGGCCTCGGCCTGCGCCATGTCCTTGACGCCCATCTCGAAGTACTCGCGGTTGGCGTTGACGGTCCCGACCATCACCTTGTTGCCGAGCACGAACTCGAGGTTGATGCGGTCCGCCGGCACCTCGACCATGTGGTCGCCGCCGGTGACGCTCGAGAGCACCAGCACGCCGTTCTTCCCGAGCGCCTGCATGCTCTCGAAGACGACCAGCGACGAGCCGGTGGCCTCGAAGATCAGGTCGAAGGGGCCGTGCGAGCGGGCGCCTTCGACGATCGGCGACTCGGCGGTCGACAAGTACCGGGCGCCGAGCTGCTCGATGAGATCGGAGTTCTTGTACGGCCTCCTGGTACGTCCGAAGACCGTCACATCGAGGCCGCGCAGCCGCAGGGCCATGGCCGCCAGCAGGCCGATGGTTCCGGCGCCCATCACCGCGGCCTTCCGGGGTCGCCAGACGCGCAGCCGCCTCTGGATCTCGTACGCCTGCGCGATGCCCTTCTCGACGACCGTGGTCGGCTCCAGGAGGACGCCCACCTGCTTGAGGCCCTTGGGGACCTTCACGATGAACTCGGCGTCGTCCACGTAGTACTCGGTGAGGTAGCCGTGGCGCAGGTTGATGCCGCGCTCGAAGTAGGTGTCGTCGGTCGTCATGTCGTTGGTGCCGATCACGTCGTAGAGGCTGGTCCCCGGCCTCCTTACGGTCGCGACCACGTAGTCGCCGGGGGCGAGCTCGGTGACGTTCGGGCCGACCTCCACCACCTGTCCGAACCCTTCGTGGCCGATCACCAGGAAGTCGAAGCCGTCGGGGGCGGCGCCGTATTCGGCGGCGTTGATCTCCTTATCGGTGCCGTCGACGCCCACCCGCAGGACCTTGACGAGGACCCCGCGGCCGTGCGGGACGTCGTCCACGGACGGCTTGGGAAGCTCGGCCAGGTGGACGGAGTTGGGCTTGCCCGGGAAGACGGCGATCGCCTTCATGCTGATCCTCCTGAATCCCCCGTTCGATGCCCGACAGGTCTGGGGGGTTTCAAGGGGTGAGCCCTCTTCGGGACCGTTCGCGCGTTACCGTGGGAGAGAGGTTCTCATGAGCAGCAGCGCAGGGCCCGTCACCTTCGTCTGGACCGGCGACCTCCACCTGGAGGAGCCGGGCCGCGCCAACCACCGCGACGCCCACCACGTCGTCGACGAGATCAACTCCCTCATCCGGCCGGACTTCGTGCAGTTCCCCGGGGACAACGTCCAGCACGCGCGCGACGTCGAGTTCGCGATGTTCCGCGAGCTGACCGACAAGCTGCAGGCGCCCTGGCACGCGGTGGTCGGCGACCACGACGCGCACCACGACGGCGGCTGCCACGCGTTCCGGGCCAACGTCGGCGAGACCCACCAGGCGTTCACGGTGAACGGCGTCCGCTTCGTGCTGCTGAACACCATGGAGTACCGCCCGCTGGGGCTCAGCGAGGCGCAGGTGCTCTGGTTCCGCTACGAGGTGGACGCGGCGCTGGCGCGCGGCGAGCGGGTGGCGGTCTTCCAGCACCACTACCCCTTCAAGGTCTGCGAGAGCTACGACGGTCCGGGCATCGCCGCCTGGCGCGAGGTCATCCAGACGCGCCCGATCCTGGGCGTCTTCACCGGCCACACCCACTACGGGCAGATCGCCAACGACGGCCGCAACATCTACGTGGCCACGCGCTCCATCGGCGACCCCGAGGGTGGACCGGCGGGCTACGCGGTCGTCCACATCGACGGCGAGGACCTGGCGATCAAGCACCGCAGCGTGGAGGACCGCGGGCCGTTCGCGATGATCACCCATCCCCGCAAGCTCATCCTGGCCACGTCGGCGCGCCACATCGTCACCGGCCCCGACGAGGTCCGGGTGCGCGCCTTCTCCAACGAGCCGATCGCGGCCGCGCAGGCGCGCGTCGACGGCGGCGACTGGAGCGATCTCGTGGCGCGCGGAAACGAGTGGCGCGGCCCCATCGCCGGGGACCGGCTCGCCAAGGGCACGCATCGCCTCGAGGTGCAGGTGCGCGACGCCGGCGGCGTGGTGGGCACCGACGCGGTCACCTTCCAGCTCGACCGCTCCGCCCGCTTCACCGCGATCCCGCGGGTCGAGCCGCCGGTCCCGGAGACGAGGTATTGCTAGGCCAGTATCCTTCCCCGTGATGGGTTCCGCCGCACGCCGGCGCGCCGTCCACGGCGCCACGCCCCAGGAAGCGGCGCTGCTCCTGGCGCTGGGCGCCCTCCTGGCGGTCGCGGCCACCGCCGCCGAGCTGCAAGCAGTGGAGACCGCCGGCGTGAATGTGCCCGAGACGCTCGAGGTCCCGGGCCGGACGCTGCGCCTCAACGGGAGCGCGGTCATGAAGCGGATGGTGTTCAAGGTCTACGTCGCAGCGCTCTACCTTCCGGAGCCGACGCACGACGTGTCGACGGTGATCGCGGCCGACGAGCCGAAGGCCCTGGTGCTCCACTTCCAGCGCGCCATCCCGCGGCAGAGCCTGGTGGAGGCGATCAACAACGGCCTGGCCGCGAACGCTCCCGAGCTCGCGGTGCGGGCCCGTTCCGAGGTCGAAAAACTGGTGGCGGCCGTGACCGACATGAAGGCGGGCGACCGCCTGGAGTTCGTTTACCTCCCTGGCGAGGGGTCGACGGTGACGATGTCAGGCGGCCCGAGCGTCACGCTCGCCGGGAAGGACTTCGCGGACGCGTACCTCCTCCTTTACCTGGGTCCCAAGCCGCCGCGGGCCGACCTCAAGAAGCAGCTGCTCGGGCTCTGAGCCTAGCGGGGCGCCGGAGGTCTCCAGCCGAGGATGACGTTCAGCGGCGGCGCGGTCGCCGGCTTGGTCACCGCCAGCACCAGGAAGCGCTGCCCGTCGGCGGTGACGTCGTAGTTTGCGGCTCCGCCGTAGTAGCCGGGAGGCGTCGGCTTGGTGGGGCTCTTGAAGAGCGCCGCCGGCTTGCCCGCCTCGAACGAGGGCTCCAGACGCACCGGCACCGACCAGAGCGTGCCCGCAGGGTCCATGTAGAAGAGCTCCCGTCCGTCGTGCCGCCAGCGCGGCGTCGCCCCGCCGCCGGTCGAGAGCTGCCATTTCCCCTCCCCCTCGCCGGAGGGGCGCACGTAGACCTCGAGCTGGCCCGATTCGTTCGAGGCGTAGGCGATGTAGCGGCCGCCCGGCGCGAACTGCCCCTGCGCGGCGATCGGCGGCTGGTCCTCGAAGACGCGGCGTTGGTTGCCGGCAAGCTCGGCGCTGAAGAGCCCGAGCCTCGAGCTCGGGCCGAGGCCCTGGAGGAGCAGCGTCCTGCCGTCGGACGACCAGTCGATCGGGTGCGGGTTCTGGAGCGGCAGCTTGATCTCGCGCGCCTCGGCGCTTCCGTTGGCGTCCTTGACCAGGATGCGCGCCGGCGTGCCCCCCTCGTGGGACGCGAACACCAGGCTGCGCCCATCCGGCGACCAGATCGGGTTCTCGTCGCTGTTCCTGGGATGGAAGGTGAGACGCGTCCGGATCCCTCGCAGGAGGTCGAGGATCCAGACGTTCACCGGCGGCTCCAGCCGGCCATGCTCGTTGGCGCCGCTCACCGAGGAGACGGCGGCGCGCGTGCCGTCGGGGGAGAGGGACACCGACACGTCCTGCGACGGCTCGCCGAGCTGGTCGAGGCGCTTTCCGGCGCGGTCGAACCAGGCCAGCTGGGTGATCGCGGGGTCGGCGCCGGCGCGGTAGAGGATCGCTCCCGAGGGGGACGTGGCGAAGCTGGCGTTCCCGGTGGTCGGATCGAGGTCGACCGCCTCGACGACGACGACCGGGTCGCCCACCAGGCGCGGCGGATCGAGCAGCAGCCGCCTGGCGACGAGCGCCGTGCCGTCGATCGACAGCAGCCAGCCCGGCTCCACCCAGCCGACGCGGAAGCTCGACTCCAGGACCCGGACCGGCGGGCGGCCGTCCAGCGTACCCACGTAGACGCTCCCGCCGATCGTCCAGGTGCCCGGCGCGCCGCTCGTCTTGACACCCTGGTAGAGCACGTGACGGCCGTCGGGCAGGGCGAGCGGCCAGCGGTGCGAGAGCTCGGGCTCGGCGGTCTCGAGCCACGTCAGCGGCGAAGGGTCTCCGCCGGCGGCGCGCACCCGGTAGAGGCCGGGTGTCTTGACCGTTTTCCGCGCGGCGGGACCGAGGCTGGCGCCGAAGAGGATCTCGTCGCCGGCGCCCCAGACGCCCCCCTCGAAGCTCGAGGAGGGCGGCAGCGCGCAGACCGGCTGCGGCAGGCCCGACCCGATGAGGACGCGGCGCAGCATCCCTCCCGACGCGAACGCCAGCGACTGTCCGTCGGGGGAGAAGAAGGGGCGCTGGCCGCCGTCGGTCCCGGGGAGCGGCTGATCGGACAGCGAGGAGACGTCGCGGATGCGCAGCTCGGACCGGCCGTTCTCGCGGATGAAGACGTAGGCGATGCGCCGGCCGTCGTTCGAGGCCGCGAAGCTCGACTCCTGCAGGTCGAGCCACATCTGCCCCCCAGGAGGAGGTGGGAGCGTGAAGCGCACCTCGCCCGCCGGTGCCGCGGGCCGCGTCCGCAGCGCGGCGGCCAGGGCCAGGGCCAGCGCCAGCGCCAGCGAGGCCGAGAGCACCATCCAGCGGCGCCCGCGCGCCGAGCCGGCCGCCTTCGCCTCCCGGACCTCGCCGTCCCGGGCCTCCTCCAGCGGGATGCGCGCGTCGCCGACGTCGCGCAGGCGCCGGCGGATGTCGCGCTCCAGGCAGCGGCGCAGCACGTCGCGCACCCGGCCCGGCACGTCCGGGGGGAGGGCCGACCAGTCGATCTCCTGCCGCAGCACCGCGGCCAGCGTGTCCTGGTAGGTGGCCGAGCGGAAGAGCTGCCTGCCGGTCAGCATCTCGAACAGCACCGCGCCGAACGCCCAGATATCCGCACGCTTGTCGATTCGCTGCGCGCGCACCTGCTCCGGCGCCATGTAGGCGGCCGTCCCCATGACGACGCCGAGGCGCGTGGGGTCGGGCGGCAGCGTCGGCGACTGGGTCAGGCTCGCCGAGGTGGACCCCTGGCCGTCGGGCTCGACCTCCTTGGCAAGGCCGAAGTCCAGCAGCTTCACCTTGCCGAGGGTGGTCAGCATCACGTTGGCTGGCTTGAGGTCGCGGTGGACGATCCCCTTCTCGTGCGCCGCCTCGAGCGCCTCGGCGATCTGCGTCGCGACGTCGAGCGCCTCGTCGATCGGCAGCGCGCCGCGCCCGATCCGACGGTCGAGCCCTTCGCCTTCGACCAGCTCCATCGCCAGGACGCTCTTGCCGTCGATCGCCTCGAAGCCGTAGATCCCGGCGATGCCCGGATGGCTGACCGCCGCCAGCACCTTCGCCTCCCGCGTGAAGCGCGCCAGCCGCTCGGCGTCGTCCACGAAGTCGGCGGGTAGGAGCTTGAGGGCGACCGTCCGGTCGAGGCGCGTGTCGGTCGCCCGCCAGACCTCGCCCATACCGCCGGCGCCGAGCGGCGACAGGATCTGATAAGGCCCGAGCATCGAGCCGCTGGTTACCTGCATAGGGATGCTTGATTATGTTATCGACCCGCCTGCTATCGTCCGCGCCCCATGATTTCGGTGTCCGACCTCGGTAAGTCCTTCGGAGCGCAGACTCTCTTCAGCGGCGTCTCCCTCCAGCTCAACCCCGGCAACCGCTACGGCTTGGTGGGCGCGAACGGTTCCGGCAAGTCGACGCTGCTGCGCATCCTCTCCGGCGAGGAGTCCGCCTCGCAGGGCATCGTGTCGATCCCGAAGAAGGTGCGCATCGGCGTCCTCCGCCAGGACCACTTCCGCTTCGAGACGACCCGCATCCTGGACGTGGCGATGATGGGGAACCGCGAGGTCTGGGACGCCATGGCCGAGAAGGAGCGCCTCCTGCACGCCGAGGGGGAGTTCGACGGCGACCGCTACGCGGACCTCGAGGACATCATCCTGCGCAACGACGGGTACTCGCTGGAGGCGCGGGCCGGCGAGATCCTCGAAGGGCTGGGCATCCCCACCGTGGTGCACAAGGAGCCTCTCTCCACGCTCTCCGGGGGCTTCAAGCTGCGGGTGCTGCTGGGCCAGGTGCTGGCGGCCACGCCCGATGCGCTCCTCCTGGACGAGCCGACGAACCACCTCGACATCGTCTCGATCCGCTGGCTGGAGAAGTTCCTGGACGCCTACTCCGGCCTGGCGGTGGTGATCTCCCACGATCACCGTTTCCTGGACAACGTCTGCACCCACATCGCCGACGTCGACTACCAGACCGTCCTCCTCTACAAGGGGAACTACTCGGCCTTCATGGCGGCCAAGGAGGCCGAACGGGACCGAAAAGAGTCCGAGATCGAGAAGCGCGAGAAGCAGATCGCCGACCACCAGGCGTTCGTGGACCGCTTCCGCGCCAAGGCCACCAAGGCGCGGCAGGCGCAGAGCAAGATCAAGCTGATCGAGAAGATCGTCGTCGAGAAGCTGCCGCCCAGCTCGCGCCGCTACCCGCGCTTCAAGTTCCGGCAGCAGCGTCCCAGTGGGCGCCAGCCGCTGGAGCTGGCCGGGATCTCCAAGGCCTACGCCGACAACGTCGTGCTGAAGGACGTCTCGCTGAGCGTCGAGAGGGGCGACCGGCTGGCGGTCATCGGCCCGAACGGGATCGGCAAGTCGACGCTGCTGAAGATCGCGGTGGGGGAGCTGGCGCCGGATGCCGGCAAGGTGACCTGGGGCTACGAGGCGCGGCCCGGCTACTTCTCTCAGGACCACGCCGAGCTTCACGGCGGCGACAAGCAGTCGGCCGAGTCCTGGCTCTGGGAGGCGGCGCCCGGCGAGCCGATCGGTGCCATCCGCGGCCAGCTCGGCCAGGTCCTCTTCACCGGCGACGAGGTGGAGAAACCGCTGCGGGCGCTCTCGGGGGGCGAGAAGGCGCGCCTGGTCTTCGCGCGGCTGGCGATGACCGGCCCGAACGTACTGATGCTCGACGAGCCGACGAACCACCTCGACATCGAGGCCATCGAGGCGCTGGTCACCGCGCTCGAGGAGTACGACGGCACGCTCATCTTCGTGTCGCACGACCGCTGGTTCGTGTCGCGCCTGGCGACCCGCATCCTGGAGATCTCGCCGAAGGGGCTGAACGACTTCCGCGGCACCTACGAGGACTACCTGGCGCGGCTCGGCGACGACCACCTGGACTCCGAGGCGGTGCTGATGAAGCTGCGCCGCGAGAAGAAGGCGGGAGGCGAGGGCCGCAAGGGCGGAGCAGGGAAGCGCGAGGGGCGGCAGAAGGAGCTCGAGAAGAAGCGCGACGAGCTGCTCAGGCAGATCGAGGCGGCCGAGGCGCGCGTGCACGACATCAGCGAGCGGTTCCTGGACCCGGCGCTCTCCGGCAAGGGCGGCGAGCAGGAGGCGCGCCGGCTCGCCAAGGAGCAGGCCCAGCTCAAGACGCGCGTCGAGGAGCTGATGGCCGAATGGGAGGCGCTCGAGCAGGAGCTGCAGAGCGCCTGACGCGCCCCTGTCTACGTACATCTCGGTATTTACAGGAAGGGCGGCGGGGCCTACCTTTCCGGCCATGATGAAGAGCGCGTGGAACGCCGTTCTCCTTGCCGTCCTCGCCATGGCGCGGATCGCCCAGGCACAGCTGGTCCCCAAGCTCCCCGCTCAAGGAGCCATCCCCGAGTGCCGCAACAACTACTCGTCGCTGGCGGCCTACCCTGGAGCCGTGGACCAGCTGAAGACGCTGGTCACCAAGGACTGCCCGAACATCCACAACGGCGTCTGGATCAACGGCCCAGGCACCACCCAGGCCGACGGCGGCGCCGCCTGCAACGCCGCCTGGACCGGGCTCAGCGCCAACGGGCGCGCTCCGGCCGCGGCCAAGGAGTTCGTCACCCGCAACTGCCCCAGCATGTACATGTCGCTCGGCTGGCGCAGCGGCCCGTCGGTCTCGACCGCGATCCCGGCCTGCGTGAGGGCCTTCAACGACCTCCAGGCTCTCGGCAAGCTCACGCAGGTGGGCAATGCCGTGCAGAACCGCTGCCAGCCGATCTTCAGCAACGGCTGGCTGGTGCAGACCGCGGGGCCGGGACCCGCTTGTGACGCGATCTGGAGCGGCCTGACCGCCGGCAACGCGCTGGTGGCGGCGCGGGAGCTGGTCACCCACAACTGCCCCTGGCTCTACGACAAGGGATACGCCACTCCGGGCAGTCCGATCGTGCCGTGACCTCCTAGAACCGGGGCCTATAGTCGCGTTCCACGAGCTCATGTCACTGGCTGCGGGTACGCCTCTCGGCTCCTACCGTGTCACCGGCCTCCTCGGGACGGGCGGCATGGGGGAGGTCTATCGCGCGCACGACACCCGCCTCGACCGCGACGTGGCCATCAAGGTCCTGCCGGAATCGGTGTCGAGGGACCCGGAGGCCCTGGCCCGCTTCGAGCGCGAGGCGCGGGCGGTGGCGGCGCTCTCGCACCCGAACGTGCGCGGCATCTTCGAGCTCGGGCGGCAGGGGGACCTGGTCTTCGCGGTGATGGAGCTGCTGGAGGGGGAGCCGCTGCGCATCCGGCTCCACGGCGGGGCGCTGCCGCCGCAGGTCGCGCTCGACTACGCGCTGCAGATCGCGCGCGGCCTCAGCGGGGCGCACGAGAAGGGGATCGTGCACCGCGATCTGAAGCCCGAGAACGTCTTCGTGACCCACGACGGCTACGTGAAGATCCTGGACTTCGGGCTCGCCAAGCAGCGGATCGTGCCGATCGCCAAGGAGGAGACGAGCGCTCCGACGCAGTCGGTCTCCCCGGGTCCTCGCGGATCCGACACCGAGCCGGGCGTGGTGCTGGGGACGCTCGACTACATGTCGCCCGAGCAGGTGAAGGGGCTGCCGGTCGACCACCGCTCGGACATCTTCTCGTTCGGAGCGGTGTTGTACGAGATGCTGACCGGCCGGCAGCCCTTCCGTCGGGACACGGTGCCGGAGACGATGGCGGCCATCCTGCGCGACGCGCCGCTCGGCGGCGGGGGACTCCCGCCCGAGCTGCAGGCGTGCGTGCGGCGCTGTCTGGAGAAGAGGGTGGAGGACCGGTTCCAGAGCGCAAGGGACCTGACCTCGGAGCTGGCGCGGACGGCGTCGCGTCCGCTGCCGGTCCTGGCGCCGGCGCCGCGGCGGCCCCGCCGCGCCGTCTTCGCAGTGGCGGCGGCCGCGGCCGTGGTGGCTCTGGCGGCGCTCGGCCTGAAGCTGGCCTGGGGACGTCGTACCGCCGCCCCGCCGGCGGAGGCCACCGCCAAGCCGGGCGCGATCCGCTCGCTGGCGGTGCTGCCGCTCGACAACTACTCCGGCGACGCCTCGCAGGACTACTTCGCCGAGGGGATGACCGACGAGCTGACCGGCGACCTCGCCTCGATCAGCCAGCTGCGGGTGATCTCGCGCGGCTCGGTGATGCAGTTCCGCGGCAAGCAGAGGCCGCCGACCAAGGAGATCGCCAGGCTCCTGGACGTGGACGCGATCGTGGAGGGCTCGGTGAAACGCAGCGGCGAGCGGGTCCGCATCACCGCGCAGCTGGTGGACGCCCGCGCCGACACGAGCCTCTGGGCCCGCACCTTCGAGCGCAGCTCGCGCGACGTGCTGGCGCTCCAGGCCGAGCTGGCCTCGGCGATCGCCCAGGAGATCCATGCCCAGCTGACGCCGACCGAACGGACTCGACTCGCCACCGTGCGCAAGGTGAACCCGGAGGGGTACGACGCCTACTTGCTGGGGCGCTTCTTCTTCAACCGCCCGAGCGACGAGAATCTGCAGAAGGCGATCGCCCAGTTCGAGAAGGCGGTGCGCCTGAGCCCCGACTTCGCGCAGGCGTATTCGGGCCTCTCCGACGCCTACCTCTGGGCCGGCTACAACGAGGGCTTCATCACCGCGTCCGCCGCCAAGCCGAAGGCGAGACAGGCGGCGGAGAAGGCGATCCAGCTCGACGACGGCCTGGCGGAGGGGCACACCTCGCTGGCGGTCTTCAAGCTGTTCTACGAATGCGACTGGGAGGGCTCGGAGCGGGAGTTCCGGAAGGCGTTCGCGATCAACCCCAGCTACGCCTTCGCGCACGACCAGTTCGGACTGGGGCTGGCGTTCCAGGGGCGGCTCGACGAGGCGATCGCCGAGGGGCGGAAGGCCGCGGCGCTGGACCCGCTCTCGCCGCAGATCCCGCTCGACAACTCCATCGCCGTCATGTTCGCCGGCCGCTACCCCGAGGCCAAGGAGCTGGCGCGCCGGGCCGGCGAGCTCGACCCGGCCTTCTTCTTCCCGGACTTCGAGCTCGGCTGGGTGGACATCGAGACGGGGATGTACCGGGAGGCGATTCCGGCGCTTCAGAAGGCCAAGTCGAAGGGGGCGCCGGCCTTCGTCAGCGCCTGGCTCTGCTACGCGCACGGGATGGCGGGGGACCGCGCCGCCGCGTTGAAGGAGCTGGAGGAGCTGAAGAAGGCCTCCGCTCCCGGCGACGTGCTGCCGTTCAACATGGCGGTCGTCTCCCTGGGGCTCGGCGAGCACGCTCGGGCGGTCGAGCTCCTGGAGAAGGCCCATGCAGCAGACTCCCAGTGGATGGGATGGCTGAAGATGGACCGCATGTTCGAGCCGCTGCGGAAAGACCCGCGCTTCATGGCGCTGCTGAAGAAGCTGCGTCTCGACGGCTGAAGGAGAGACACGTGGGACTGAACGAACGACGCAAGATCAAAGAGCTGCAGGAGACCACCTTCCCCGGGCGGGTGAAGGAGATCGAGGAGATCTGCGGCAAGGCGATCCCGTACGAGGTGGACTGGGCGAGCCTGGCCGACGACGCCGAGGCGCTCAACTTCATCGACAACCTCTCCTGCCACCGGCTCAACATGGCCCTGCGGGTGATCTGTCAGGACGACATGGGCAAGGAAGCGGTGCGCGAGGGGCTCAAGCTCGTCAAGCTGAAGAACGTCAAGGACAAGAAGGACATGCGGATGGCCTTCGTCGACGGGGTCCTGGAGATGGACTGCGCCTACGCGCTGCGCACCGAGGGGATGTTCTCCGACAACGCGATCCGTGAGCTCCTGACACAGAAGCTCTGACGACTATCATCGCGCGCCCATGATCGGAACGCGCCTGGCAGACCGGTACGAGATCCTCGCCGAGCTCGGGCGGGGCGGGATGGGCGTCGTCTACCGGGCGCGCGACCCCCTCCTCTCGCGAGAGGTGGCGATCAAGCTGATCCCCCCTGGAGACCTCTCGGCGAACAGCGAGGAGCGCTTCCAGCGCGAGGCGCAGGTGGTCGCCCAGATGGACCACCCGTCGATCGTGCCGATCCACGACTTCGGGCGCCACGAGGCCTCGCTCTTCTTCGTGATGCCGGTGGTGCAGGGGACGACCCTGCGGCGGCTGCTGCGCGACGGGTCGCTGCGCCTCGGCGACGTCCTGGACATCGGCGTCCAGGTGGCCACCGCGCTCGACTACAGCCACGCCCGGGGCATCGTCCACCGCGACATCAAGCCCGAGAACATCATGGTGGAGCGGGAGGGGGACCTCTCGGTGCGGGTGCGGGTGATGGACTTCGGCCTCGCCCGCGGCGCCTCCGAGAACCGCCTCACCAAGACCGGCACGCTGGTCGGCACGGTCTCCTACCTCAGCCCGGAGCAGGTGAGCGGGGGCCGCTTCGACGCCCGCTCCGACATCTACGCGCTCGGCACCGTGATCTACGAGTGCCTGGCCGGACAGGCGCCCTTCACCGGCGAGACGGAATCGGTCCTCTACCGCATCGTCCACGAGCTGCCGCCGTCGCTCCGCGAGATGGGCGCCGACGTCACCGAGGCGCTGGAGGAGATCGTCCTCGGCTGCCTGTCGAAGGACCCGGCCAAGCGCCCCGAGCGCGGCGCCCACGTGGCCGAGGCGCTGCGGCGCTACCGCTCGACGCTGCGCGAGGACGACTACACCCGCTCGGTCCTGATCACCGCCAGCCGGGTGGTCAAGCGCCCCTCGGGCACGCCGTTCGTGGGGCGCGAGAAGGAGTTCGGGACGCTGCAGCGGCGCCTCCATGCCGCGATCGCCGGCGAGTGCCAGCTGGCGCTGGTGGCCGGGGAGCCCGGCATCGGCAAGACGCGCCTCCTGGAGGAGCTGGCCAACCTGGCGCGGGCGCGGAAGATCCCGGTCCTGCGCGGCCGCTTCGTGGAGCAGGACCGCGCCTTCGCCTACCAGGGCTTCTGCGAGCTGGTGCAGGACTACTACCGCTCCGGCGAAGGCGGGGCCGACCTGACCGACCTGGCCTCCGACCTGGTGGCGCTCTTCCCGGTGCTGGGCGAGATCCCCGAGCTCCACAGCACCGGGCCGCGCGCCGCAAAGCCGCCCGAGGACCGCAACACGATCTTCGAGCTCTTCGCGCGCACGCTCATCCGCATCGCCGCCGGCAAGCCGCTGGTGCTGGTGCTGGAGAACCTCCACGGCGCCGAGGTCTCGGTGGAGGCGCTGCAGTACGTGGTGCGCCGCCTGGGGCCGACGCCGGTGCTGGTGACCGGCAGCTACCGCCAGACCGAGATCGACAAGCGGCACCCGCTGGCCCGGGTGGTCGAGTCCTTCGCCGACGACCCGCGCTTCGCGCTGGTGACGCTGGGGCCCTTCACCCGCTCCGAGTACGAGCTCTACGTGCAGACGGTGGTGGGCGGCTCGCAGCTGTCCGAGGGGCTGCCCGAGAGGCTCTTCACCGCCACCGAGGGGAACCCGTTCTTCACCAAGGAGCTGGTGCGCTCGCTGCTCGACTCCGGCGGCCTCACCAAGGACGCCACCGGGGCCATCACGCTCTCCGGCGAGACGGGTCTCTCCTCCGACGCGCTGCCGGCCACCATCCAGCAGGCGGTGGAGAAGCGGGTGGAGCGGCTGCCCGAGGGGCTGCGCGACATCCTCTCGGTCGCCTCGGTCATGGGGCGCAGCTTCGACTTCCGCGACCTCGAGGCGCTCTCGGATACCGACGGAGACCTCGAGGACGCGATCGACCGCCTGGTGCGCGAGGGGCTGCTGGAGGAGGAGCGAGAGTCGCGCGGCGACCGCCTGGCCTTCGCCAGCGGCATCGTGCGCGACGTCCTCTACGCCGCGTTCTCCCGGCGCAAGCGCCGCTCGTTGCACCGCAAGTACGCCGAGCTCCTCGAGAAGCGCTTCGCCGGGCGGCTGGAGCGTGTCTACCCCGACCTGGTCCTCCACTTCTCGCAGGGGGACGTCCCGAAGAAGACGGTCGACTACGCGCTCGAGCTGGCGCGGCGGTCGCTGGCGGCGCTCAGCCCCGAGGACGCCATCCGGGCGCTGAAGATCGCGCTGGAGTTCCTGGAGGACGAGGAGTGGGAGGGGGAGCGGACGCTGGAGGCCGAGGCGCGCCTCCTGGTCGCCCAGGCGCACCGCGTCTCCTCGAACGTCGACGGCGCCCTGCGCGAGGCCGAGGCCGCGGCCAAGGTGCTCGAGGAGGCGAAGGACTCCGGCGGCATCGTGCAGGCCGCGCTCTTCGCGGCCGAGACCGCCTGGCAGGGAAGGCGCACCGAGGAAGCGCGTCGCTGGGTGGAGCGTGGACTGGCCGCTTCCCGCAGCGCGCCGGCTCCGGAGCCTCTGGGCAGGCTGCTCTCGCTGGCGGTCACGCTGGCGAACCTGCGCGGCGACCACCTCAAGGCGGCGTCCTACCAGGCGGAGATGGAGCGCCTGCGCCCCGCCGAGAACGCCGAGAGGCCGGAGATACCGCGCGGCGGCCGCCTGGTCGTGGCGCTGGCCAACCCGATCGCGGCGCGCGAGCCGGTGGCCTGCCGGGTGAACGAGGAGGTCGAGGTCTTCGCCAACGTCTACGAGACGCTGGTGGCGACCGACGCCCAGGGTGCGCTGGTGCCGAACCTCTGCGAGAGCTGGGAGCTCGTCGACGACGGGCGCGCCGCGCGCTTCCAGCTGCGCAAGGACCGGCGGCTCTCCGACGGCTCGCCGCTGACGGCCGAGGTCATCAAGCGTTCCTTCGAGCGCTCCATCAGGAGCGGCCGCGAGGCCCTGCCGGACGCCTTCTCGCCGATCCGCGGCGTCGACGAGTTCCTCGGCGGGCAGGCCGAACACGTCGCCGGTATCCAGGCCACCGGCGATCGCATGCTCACCCTCGAGCTGTCCGACCCGCTGCCGATCCTGCCGTCGCTCCTCACCGACGCCCGCACCGCGGTCGCCGCCCCCGTCGGCGACGCGCTCCTGGGCACCGGCCCGTTCGTGCTCTCCAGCATCTCCGCCGAGCGCATCGTGCTCGACCGCAACCCGCACCACCCGGAAGAGCGGCAGCCGCGCCTCGACAGCGTCGAGTTCCGCCCGTCGCTGAGCTCCGCGGCCATCGCGCGCGGCCTTCGCTCCGGGGAGATCGACGTGGCGCGTGACCTGCTGCCCGAGGACTTCGACGAGCTGATGAAGGACCCGCGCCTGCGCGCCGGGCTCGCCGAGGCTCCCAAGAAGGGCACCTTCTTCGCGCTCCTTTCCGCCGGCCGTGTGCCCGCGCCGGTGCGCCGCGCGCTGGCCGGTGTGCTGCGGACCCAGGACCTCGTCTTCCGCAGGCTGGGGCGGTTCGCGATCCCGGCCACCGGCATGATCCCGCCCGGCATCCTCGGCCACGACCCGGGGCGGCGGCCGCTCCATCTGGCGCCGGAGCAGGCGGCGGCGCTGGTGCGCTCGGCCGGCGAGGGACCGCACCCCCTGAAGGCGGCGGTGCACCCGCTGCTGCAGGACCGCTATCGCGCGCTGCTGTCGGCGCTGATCGGCGCCTGGCGCGAGATCGGGGTGGAAGTCGAGATCGGGACCAGCACCATGGCCGAGTACCTCGATCAGTGGCAGCTGGCCGAAAGCGATCTCCTGATCGGGCGCTGGATCGCCGACTACGACGACCCCGACAACTTCACGCTCAGCCTCTTCAGCACGCGGCACGGGCACTTCCGCGCCTACCACGGATCGCCCGAGTCGGACGCGCTCCTCGAGGAGGCGCGGGCGGCGGCTCGCCCCGCGGCGCGCGAGGCGCTCTACCGCCGTTTCGAGAGCCAGCTCCTGGACGACTCGGTCCTGATCCCGCTCTTCCACGAGCTCGACTACCGCGTCGCCGGTCCCGGGGTGCGCGGCCTGGCGCTCCGGAGCGGCCCGCCCTTCGTCAACTACACCGAGGCCGGCAAGGGGGACGCGGCAGCGGCCAGCCCGGCGACGCGCCCGGCGCAGGGCGGAGTCATCCACGTCCCGCAGACCGACTCACTTTCCGACCTCGACCCGGTGCCCGGCGAGACGGTCGCGCAGGCGGAGATCCTGTCCAGCATCTTCGAGACGCTCACCCGCGACGTCCAGGGAACGGTCGTCCCCTGGCTGGCTTCCGAGGTGCGCGCCGAGGACGGCCTGAAGCGCTACCGCATCCGACTGCGTCCGGGGGTCCGCTTCCACGACGGCCGGCGGCTTAGCGCGCGCGACGTCCGCTGGTCGTTCGAGAACGTGCTGCTGAGCGGCCAAGCCTCCGGCCGGCTGCTGGAGCCGGTGCAGGGCGCCAAGGCGATGCTGGCGCGCCAGTCCACGGTGCTCTCCGGCCTCCACATCGTCTCCCCGCTGGAGCTGGTCCTGGAAATGGACGAGCCCATGTCCTTCTTCCCGTCGCTCCTCTCCGTCCCGAGCCTGGCGATCCTGCCGGAGGGTTCCGGCACGCCGCGCGGCACCTGGCGCGACGGTGCCGCCGGGACAGGCCCCTACCGGGTGATGCGTTTCGAGCCGGGCAAGCTCCTGGAGCTGGATCGCAACCCGGACTACTGGCGGGCCGGCCTGCCGCGCAGCGAGGGGCTGGTCTTCCACATGGGGATCTCGCCCGCCGAGATCAAGGCCGAATTCGTCTCCGGCCGTTACGCGGTGGCCGCCGACCTCGCCCCCGCGGATGCGCAGGCGTTGCGGCACGACCCGACGTTCGCGGCCGGCTGCAAGGAGACTCCGAACCTGGCGACGTACTTCATTGCCTTGAACTCGCAGCAGGGGCCTCTGCGCGACCCGGCGCTGCGGCGCCGCTTCGTCGAGGGGGTGGACGCCGCCTCGCTCGTCAAGCGCACGCTGGCTCGGGTGGCGGTGCCGGCCCACGGCCTCATCCCTCCCGGCCTGGTCGGTCATTCCCCCGCGACCCGCGCGGTGTCCGCCGCGACCAGCGCGCCGCGCGAGACGGTCGAGCTCTCCGCCACGGTGAACCCCGTTTACCTCGGGCCCTACGCCGCCTTCCTGAGCGCGCTCCTGCAAGCGCTGTCCGAGAAGGGCTTCGTCGTCCACCTGGCCACCCGTACCTTTCCGGAGTTCCTCGAGGCGCAGAAGGTCGGGAAGTTCGACCTGTCGATCGCCCGATGGGTCGGAGACTTCTCCGACGCCGACACCTTCGTGAACGGCGTCGCCTCCACCACCGGAGGCAGCGCCGGCCGCTACGTCGCGAACGCCGAGATCGACCGCCTGGCCGAGCGCGGCCGTGCCGAGGCGGACCCGGTGGCCCGCCACGCGCTCTACCGCGAGGTCGAGGAGATCCTGGCGCGCGAGGCGCTGCTGGTGCCGCTCTTCCACGACCAGCTCTACCGTTTCGGGCGGCCGGAGCTGGAGGGGCTGACGGTGAGCTTCTCGCCGCCCTACGTCGACTACGCGACCCTGTCGCTGCGGCGAGCCTGACCGCCACCGGTGCGGCGACACGGCGGCCCGTCGCCGGTTCGCCTCGCCACCTGTTTGTCTCGACTAGACTGAACTCGCTCATGACACTCCAGCCCGGCTCGCGGCTCGGCCCGTACGAGGTGGTCGCTCCCATCGGCGCGGGCGGCATGGGCGAGGTGTATCGCGCCCGAGATCCGCGCCTCGGCCGCGACGTGGCGGTCAAGGTGCTGCCGGCCTCTCTCTCGGAAGACGCCGATCGCCTTCGCCGCTTCGAGCAGGAGGCGCGCGCGGCGGGGATCCTGAACCACCCGAACATCACCGCGGTCTACGACGTCGGCCAGCACGACGGTGCGCCGTACGTCGTCCAGGAGCTCCTCGAAGGCGAGACGCTCCGCTCGGCCCTCGCCGGCGCCAAGCTCCCGCCGCGGCGCGCGATCGACTACGCGCTGCAGATCGCGCACGGCCTCGCCGAGGCGCACGGGAAGGGGATCGTCCACCGCGACCTGAAGCCCGAGAACCTCTTCGTGACCAGGGACGGGCGGGTGAAGATCCTCGACTTCGGACTCGCCAAGCTGACGCACCAGGAGGTCGCCGACAAGGCGACCAACCTGCCCACGGCGGCCGCGGGCACCGAGCCCGGCGTGGTGATGGGCACGCTCGGCTACATGTCGCCCGAGCAGGTGAAGGGGAGGCCGGCCGACGCGCGCTCGGACATCTTCTCCTTCGGCGCCATCCTCTACGAGATGCTCTCGGGGACGAGGGCGTTCCAGCGCGACTCGGCAGCCGAGACGATGTCGGCGATCCTGCGCGAGGAGCCGCCGGACCTCTCGGTCACGAACCAGAGCGTCTCGCCCGGCCTCGAGCGCATCGTCCGCCACTGCATCGAGAAGAGTCCGGAGCAGCGCTTCCACTCGGCGCACGACATCGCCTTCGCCCTCGAGAGCCTCTCGACGGACTCGGCGGCGCGTCCGGCCGGGGCGAGCGCGGCGTCCTCTTCGTTCACCTCGCGCCCAGCCAGGGCCGGCCGCTCGATCCTGCTCGCCGTCCTGGTGCTGGCGGTGGGAGCCGCCGTCGGGTGGTTCGCGCGGAGCTTCCGCGGGTCGCCGGCGATGCCCTCGTTCAAGCGGCTCACGTACCGGCACGGAACGGTGTGGATGGCGCGCTTCGCTCCCGATGGGCAGACGATCGTCTACGGCGCCGCCTGGGAAGACAAGCCCGTCGAGGTTTTCTTGACTCGCCCCGAGAGCCCCGAGTCCCGGTCGCTCGGTCTGACGGACGCCAGCCTCTATGCCGTGTCGCCGACGGGCGAGCTCGCGGTGATGCTCGACGCCCGGACGTCGTCGGACGACTACGATCGCTCCGGCACGCTGGCGCGCGTTCCGCTCGTCGGTGGCTCGCCGCGGGCCGTTCTCGACGGCGTCCGCTACGCGGACTGGAGTCCCGATGGCCGGGAGCTCATGGTGGAGCGTCGCGTCGCGGGCAAGCACCGCATCGAGCTCCCGATCGGGAAGGTGCTCTACGAATCGGCGTCACCGCTGGAATCGCCGCGGGTCTCGCCGACCGGAGACGCGGTGGCGTTCTTCGAGGATCACGCGCGCGGGGGCATCTCGCAATCGCAGATGTGGATCCGTGTCGTGGATCGCGCGGGAAAGGTCCAGACCCTGACGTCGACACCGGACTGGTGGAACCTCGCCTGGATGCCCGACGGGCGCGAGATCGTGTACGCGGCTCCCGAGGAAGGTGTGTCCAACTGGTCGACTTCGCTCTCGGCGGTCTCGCGGACCGGGACGACGCGCCTCCTGATGCGCTTTCCCGGCACCCTGGAGCTCCACGACGTGGCCCGTGACGGGCGCATCCTGCTCGGCCGGGTGGGGCTGCGGAGCCACGTCGTCGCCTCCAGCGCCGGCGAAAAGAGCGAACGTGAGCTGGCGTGGCTGGAAGGGGCCTATCTCCGGGGGGTGTCGGCGGACGGGAAGCTGGTGCTCACCAGCGAGAGGGGCGAAGGCGGCGGCCCGAACGGCGGAATCTACGTCCGCGGGACAGACGGATCTCCCGCGACGCTGATCGGCGAGGGGGCGGCCCTGTCCCTCTCCGCCGACGGCCGTCTGGCCCTGGCCACCACTGCGACCACGCCGCGCACGCTGGTCCTCCTGCCGACCGGGACCGGAACGCTGCGAAGGCTGGAGCTCGAGGGCATCTCGGGATCCGCCACCGGCGTCTTCTTTCCGGACGGCAAGCGCCTGCTCCTGGTGGACAGCGCTCCCGGTCAGCCTTCGCGCGCGTTCGTCGCTTCCGTCGAAGGAGGCAAGCCGCGTCCTTTCGGGCCGGCCGGCGTCGAGTCCCTTCCGTTCGGCAATCCGGTCTCACCCGACGGCCGGTTCGTCGTGCTGATCGACGGCGAGAGGAGGAGCGTTCTCTGCCCGACGGACGGAGCTCCGCCCTCGGTCATCCCGGGCATGGAAGCGAACGAGTTCCCCGTCCAGTGGACTCCGGACGGGCGGTCGCTGTACATCCATCGCGGCGGTGGCTTGCCCGCGAAGATCTGGAAGCTCGAGATCGCGACCGGTCGCCGTGAGCTCTTCCGGGAGGTCATGCCCGCGGATGTCGCGGGAGTGACGGCGGTCAAGCAGATCTACATGACGCCCGACGCGCGCACGGTCGTCTACGGCTTCCGACACAACCTCTCCGATCTGTACACCGTGAGCGGGCTGAAGTGACGCTCGCGGCGGGCGCGAGGCTCGGTCCGTACGAGATCGTCTCGCCGCTCGGCGCCGGCGGCATGGGAGAGGTCTACCGGGCGAAGGACACGCGCCTCGACCGGACGGTCGCCATCAAGGTGTTGCCCGCGCAGCTCTCGTCGGACGGCGACCTCAAGGCGCGCTTCGAGCGGGAGGCGCGGGTGATCTCGAGCCTCAACCACCCGCACATCTGCACGCTCCACGACATCGGGCACCAGGACGGTGTCGACTTCCTGGTGATGGAGTACCTCGAGGGCGAGACGCTCGCCGACCGCCTCGCCAAGGGTCCGTTGCCGGTGGAGCAGGCGCTGCGGTTCGCGGTCCAGATCGCCGACGCGCTCGACCGGGCGCACCGGGCCGGCGTCGTCCACCGCGACCTGAAGCCTGGGAACGTCATCCTCACCAGGTCGGGCGCGAAGCTCCTCGACTTCGGGCTCGCCAAGTCGGTGGTGCCGCAGCGCATGCCGGGCCTCTCGGTCCTGGCCACGGAGGCGAAGCCGCTTACCGAGAAGGGGACGGTCCTCGGCACGGTGCAGTACATGGCGCCGGAGCAGCTCGAGGGACGGGAAGCCGACGCCAGGAGCGACATCTTCGCGTTCGGCGCGGTCCTCTACGAGATGGTCACCGGCCGGCGCGCCTTCCAGGGCTCCAGCCAGGCGAGCCTGATCAGCGCGATCCTGCGCGACGAGCCGGCGCCGATCGCCAGCCTGCAGCCGCTGACGCCCCCGGCGCTCGAGCGGGTGGTGCGGACGTGCCTCGCCAAAGACCCCGACGAGCGCTGGCAGAGCGCGCACGACCTGGGGCGCGAGCTGGGGTTCCTGTCGACAGGAGAGCCCCGGTCCGGTTCCATCCCCCATCGGGCACCGCCTCGCCGCTACGGGACGATCGCCGGAGCTCTGCTCCTCCTGGCCGTCGGAATCGCCGCCGGCCGCTTCCTGCCACGGCAAGGCATCGCGCCTCCGGAGACTCGCTCACTGCGGTTCGTCGTCCCGCCCAGCGCCGAGGGCCGGATCGAGGATGCTCCGGCGGTCTCCCCGGACGGGCGCGCGGTCGTCTACTCGCTGGCGGCACCGGACGGCTCGACGGCGCTGTGGCTGCACAGCTTCGAGACCGGCGCCGCGCGGAAGCTGGCCGGCACCGAGGACGCGCAGGACCCCTTCTTCTCGCCCGACGGCGGCTCGGTCGCGTTCTTCGCGCGCGGGCAGCTGCGGCGCGTCGACCTCTCCAGCGGCACCGCCCAGCCGATCTGCGCGGCCACGGATTCGCGCGGCGGCGTCTGGACACCCGGCGGCCAGATCCTCTTCTCGCCCGGCTCCTCGAGCCCGCTCTTCGCCGTCTCCGCCGCTGGCGGCGGCGCCCCGAAGGCGCTCACCGCGCTGAACGGCGGAGAGCAGAGCCATCGCTTCCCGTCCTCCCTGCCCGACGGCCGTCACCTCCTCTACGTCTCGTACGGCGACGTGGCCCGGAGCGGCATCCTCTGGACCGACCTGGCCGGCAAGAACAGCCGGCGACTGCTCCAAGACGTATCGCGAGCGGTCGTCGACCCGAACGGGTTCCTGCTCTTCGTGCGGGAAGGCACGCTGCTGGCGCAGAAGATCGACGCCGAGCGCGGCGAGCTTCAGGGAGACGCCGTCCCGGTGGCCGATCACGTCGGCAACGAGGACGGCAAGGCCGCCAAGAACTGGTTCGCCGCCGGAGGCGGCACGGTCGTCTGGCGCGCCGGGAGCGCCCGTGAGAACAAGCTCGTCTGGTACGACCGGGCGGGCAAGGAGCTGGCCGACGTCACCTCGCCGGGCAGCTTCACCGAGCCGACGCTCTCGCCCGACGGCACCCGGGCCGTCGTCTGCAAGCTGGAGGAGCGGGGCGGCCTCAGCCTCTGGGTCTACGACACGCGCTCGAAGGACCGGGGCACGCGCCTGACGTTCGACCCGGAGCGCGGCGAGACGCCCATCTGGACCCCGGACAGCGCCGGCGTCATCTACCTGTCGCTGAAGGACGGCGTGACCTCGGTGGTGCGGCGTCCGGCAAGCGGCGGCGGCACGGCCGAGGTGCTCCTCGCCGGCACCCACAAGCAGTGGCCGGACGACATCTCGTCGGACGGTAAGTTCCTGCTCCTCGAAGGGAGCGGCCCGAACGGCTTCGACCTGACGGTGCTGCCGCTCACCGGCGACAAGAAGCCGGTCCCGTTCGCGGCCAGCCCGGCCAACGAGGCGCACAGCACCTTCTCGCCGGACGGCCGTTTCATCGCCTACGCCTCCGACGAGAGCGGCCGGCCGGAGGTCTACGTACAGCCGTTCCCCGCCGACGGCAGCAAGTGGAAGGCCTCGACCGAGGGGGGCGACATGCCGAGCTGGAGCCGGGACGGGAAGGAGCTCTATTACCTGAGCGCGGCCCGCCGGTTCATGGTGGTCCCCATCGAGAGCCGCGCGCCTTTCAGCGGCGGCGAGCCACGCATCCTCTTCGCGGCGCGGGTGCAGGTGCCCACGCTGACCGGCAGCCGCACCCGCTTCCTACCCGCCCCCGGCGGCCAGCGCTTCCTGCTGGTGACCTCGAACGCGTCGGAAGGGGAGCCCTGGCTGAGGGTGATCACCGGCTGGAAGCCTCGCTGAGCGCAAGCTTCCTGCGCCGCGCGTAGGAGGTCGCGATCTGGTAGAAGACCATGCCGAGGAACACCGCCATGAAGGCGATCAACGCCCAGCCGCCGGACTCTCCGGAAGAGATCAGGCCGAAGCCGATCGCCAGGAAGACGCAGGTCCCGAAGCAGAGGAGCGCCGGACCGCGGAACGCGAAGTCGATGGCATGGTCGTCCCCGGCCTTCAGGCCCTCGACGAGGCAGAAGACGAGGAAGAAGAGCACCGAGAGGGCCAGGAAGAGCCGGAAGAGCCAGGCCGCGATGCCGAGCGTCGGATCGGCCGCGCGGCGCGCGTCCAGGGCGGCCAGGATCTCGGGCGCGCTCCGGGGTTGTCGAGGGCGAGGCCGGTGAGCGCGAGGGCGGACCGGGAGCGCATGAGCCGGCTCTCGTCGTGCAGCGCCTGGACGAGCGGGGCCACCGCCGCGGGCCCCATCCGCTCCAGCGCGCTCGAGGCGGCCGCCGCGGCGAGGGCGTCGTTGCCGCGCAGCGCGCGGAGCGCGTCCACGATCCCGGGGTCGACCTGCGCGGCCAGCGCCGAGCCGACGAAGAGTGCCACCGTCGTGCCGGCGAAGACTCCTCTGTGGGGCGCGCGTTTCATGAAGGCTCGGACGCCGGATGCGCTGAGGTTCTACCGGTCCGCTGTCGTCTAGACTGGCTCCGTTCATGACAGTCGCAACCGGCACGCGCCTCGGCTCGTACGAGATCGTCTCGCCTCTTGGTGCCGGCGGCATGGGCGAGGTCTACCGCGCCCGCGACATGCGCCTGGAGCGCGAGGTGGCGGTGAAGGTGCTCCCCGAGGAGCTCTTCGGCGACGCCGACCTGGTGGCCCGCTTCGGGCGCGAGGCCAAGGCGCTGGCGGCGCTGAACCATCCCGGCATCGCCGCGATCCACGCCTTCGAGGAGGTCGGCAACCGCCACCTGCTGGTGCAGGAGCTGCTGGAGGGGGAGACGCTGCGGCAGGTCCTCGCCTCCGGGAAGGTGCCGCTGCGCAAGGCGCTCGACTACGCGGTGCAGATCGCCAGGGCGCTGGCGGCGGCGCACGAGCGCGGTGTGGTGCACCGCGACCTCAAGCCGGAGAACCTCTTCGTGACGTCGGACGGGCGCGTGAAGATCCTCGACTTCGGGCTCGCCAAGGTCACGCGGCCGGACGCGGGCGCGCAGACGAACCTGCCTACCGAGAGCCGCGGGACCGAGCCCGGCGTGGTGCTGGGCACGCTCGGCTACATGTCTCCGGAGCAGGTGCGCGGCAAGCCGGCCGACGCGCGGTCGGACATCTTCTCCTTCGGCGCCGTCCTCTACGAGATGCTGTCCGGGAAGAGGGCCTTCCGAGGCGATTCGGCGGCTGACACCATGTCGGCGATCCTGAGGGAGGACCCGGCCGACCTGGCGGTCTCCAACCAGTCCCTGCCGGCCGGGCTGGAGCGCATCGTGCGCCACTGCCTGGAGAAGCAGCCGGAGCAGCGCTTCCACTCCGCGCACGACGTGGCCTTCGCGCTCGAGGCGCTCACCGGCACCTCGGGCGTGGCGCTGCCGCCGGTGCGTTCCGTCGCCAAGCCGCGTCTGGGCCTCGCCCTGGCGCTCGCCGGCATCCTCGCGGCGGCGGCCCTGGGCTACCTGGCGCGCGGCTTCCGCGCCCCGCCGCTGCCTTCGTGGAAACGGCTGACCTTCCGGAGGGGCGCCGTCTGGAACGCGCGCTTCGCGCCCGATGGACAGACGGTCGTCTACGGTGCCGCCTGGGACGCCAATCCGATCGAGGTCTTCCTGACCCGCCCCGAGAGCCCGGAATCGCGCCCGCTGGGACTCAAGGACGCCAGCGTCTTCGCCGTCTCTCCGACGACCGGCGAGCTGGCGGTGATGCTCCAGGCGCGGACCACCGAGCGGAGCTACGAGCGTCTGGGCACGCTGGCGCGGGTTCCCATCGCCGGCGGGACTCCGCGTCCGGTGCTGGAGAACGTGCGCTACGCGGACTGGACGCCCGACGGGCGGGAGCTGATGGTGGCGCGCATCGTCGACGGCAAGCACCGCATCGAGCTGCCGCCCGGGAAGGTCCTCTACGAATCCCGCTTCCCGATCCACACGCCGCGGGTCTCTCCCAAGGGGGACGCGGTCGCGTTCTTCGAGGAGGAAGTGCGCTTCTCCAGATGCCCGCTGCGCCTGGTCGACCTGGCCGGTAAGGTCCGCACGCTGGGATCGTCGACCGACTGGTGGAACCTCGCCTGGTCTCCGGACGGGCGCGAGATCGTCTACGGCGCGCCGGAGCCCGGCGTCTCGCACAGCGTCGTCTCCGTCCAGGCGGTGTCGCTCTCGGGCAAGAACCGCATCCTGATGCGGTACCCCGGGCCGCTGGAGATCCACGACGTGGCCCGCGACGGGCGCGTCCTGCTGGGGCGCCTGGAGTTCGAGAGCCACCTGGTGGGGCTCGGCGACGACGCGAAGGTGGGGCGGGAGCTCTCCTGGCTGGACGGGGCATTCCTGGCCGATCTCTCCGACGACGGCAAGTCGTTGCTCTTCACCGAGAGCGAGGAAGGGGGCGGACCGAACCGCGCGATCTACCTGCGCGGGACGGACGGTTCGGCGCCCACGCTGGTTGGCGAGGGGGAGGGCCTCGCCCTCTCTCCCGACCGTGCCTGGGTGCTCTCGCGCGAGCTCGGCGCCAAGGGCGCGCTGGTGCTGCTGCCGGTGGGCGTCGGCTCGCCTCGAAGGCTGGAGCCCGAGGGGCTGAAGGGCGTGCTGTCGGGCGACTTCTTCCCGGACGGCAAGCGACTGCTGATCGAGGAGCGGATTCCCGACCAGCCCGCCCGCACCTTCGTCCTTGCGCTCTCGGGGGGAAGGCCGTCGACGCTCGCGCCCGCGGGCTACCGGCTCCCGGACTTCGGCCACCCGATCTCGCCGGACGGCCGCCGGATCGCGCTCGTGGACGCGGGCGGTGTCGTCGCGATCTTTCCCAACGACGGCGGGGCACCGAGCAACGTGCCGGGGCTGGAGGCCGGGAGCCTCCCCATCCGGTGGACGTCCGACGGGCGCTCGCTCTACGTCTACCGAGGCGGCGGGCTCCCCGCCAGGCTCTGGAGGGTGGAGGTCGCCACCGGGCGGCGCGAGCTGGTGCGCGAGTTCGCCCCGGCCGACGCCGCGGGCGTGGCCACCATCGAGGGCCTCCTCATCACACCCGACGGGCGCTTCCTGGTCTACTTCTACGCGAAGAACATCGGCAGCCTCTACGTGGTGAGCGGGTTGAAGTGACCCTCACTCCGGGCACCCGCCTCGGCTCGTACGAGATCGTCTCCGCGCTCGGGGCCGGCGGCATGGGCGAGGTCTACCGGGCGCGCGACCTGAAGCTCGAGCGCGACGTCGCCGTCAAGGTACTGCCGGCGCGGCTTGCCGGCGATCCCGACTCGCTGGCGCGCTTCGAGCGCGAGGCCAAGGCGGTGGCCGCGCTGTCGCACCCGAACATCCTGGCCATCCACGACTTCGGCCGAGCGGACGGCGTCCACTACGCGGTGACCGAGCTGCTGGAGGGGGAGACGCTCCGCCAGACGCTGGGCCGCGGGCCGCTCACCCCGAAGAAGGCGTCGGAGTACGCGCGGCAGATCGTCGAGGGGCTGGCGGCGGCGCACACCAGGGGCATCGTCCACCGCGACCTGAAGCCGGAGAACATCTTCGTGACACGCGACGGACACCTGAAGATCCTGGACTTCGGCCTGGCCAAGGTCGCCCGCCGCGCCGGGAGCGACGAGACCAGCTCGCCGACGCTGGCGCGCAGCACCGAGCCGGGCGCGGTGATGGGCACCGTCGGCTACATGGCGCCCGAGCAGGTGAGGGGCGAGCCCGCCGATCACCGGGCCGACGTCTTCTCCTTCGGCGTCGTCCTCTACGAGATGCTGGCCGGCCGGCGCGCGTTCGACCGCCCGACCGGCGCCGAGACGATGACGGCGATCCTGCGGGAGGAGGCCCCGCCGCTGGTCTCTCTGCGGGAGAGCGCCCCGGCGCTGGAGCGCGTCGTCGAGCACTGCCTGGAGAAGCGTCCCGAGGATCGCTTCCAGTCGGCGCGCGACCTCGCCTTCGCGCTGGGCGCGGCAGTGAGCGACCACAGCGCGGCGCGTCCGGTGACCCTTCCGGGCTCCTCGCTCGCGTCCCGGATGCCCAACCTGGGCCGGCTCGTCGGCGGAGCGGTCGTGCTGGCGCTCCTGGCGGGGGCGGGCGCCCTCCTCCTCCGGAAGCCGCGCGGATCGGCGCCGGCCGAGGCCGCGCCGTGGCGGATCGCGGTGCTGCCGCTCCTCTCCAACGACAAGGAGTACGACTTCTTCGCCGAGGGGGTGGGCGACGCGATCTACAGCCAGCTGGTGCAGGTGCCCGGTCTGGTCGTGACGGGGCGCGGCTCTTCGGCGGCGTTCAAGGGACAGTCGGTCGACCTGAAGGATGTCCAGGCCAAACTTGGCGCCGACGCCGTCGTGCAGGGGAAGGTCAGCCGGTCAGGCCGCCGGATCCACATCGCCCTCGACCTGGTGAAGACCGCCGACGGCAGCGCGCTCTGGAGCGGCAACTACGACGGCGACCTCGAGGAGACCGCCAAGATCCAGGACACGATCGTGCGCGCGGTCGCCTCGTCGCTTCACCTTTCGCTCGCCAGCGCGCCGTCGTCCGGCCCGACCACCAGCAACAGCGAGGCGAGGGACCTCTACCTGCGCGGCCGCTCGGCGGCGGCGCCGCTGACGAAGGTCGGACTCGAGACGGCGATCTCCTTCTACCAGCAGGCCCTGGCCAAGGCCCCGCAGATGGCGGAGGCGTACTCGGCCACCGCCTGGGCCTGGAGCTTCCTGGGCGACTCGTTCGTCAGTCCCGGCGAGGCCGCGCCCAGGGCCAAGGAGGCGGCGCTCAAGGCGCTGGCGCTGGATCCCCGCTCGGCGGAGGCGCACAACGTGCTGGGATACGCCTCCACCTTCTACGACTGGTCGGTGCCGGCCTTCCTCGCCGAGATGCGACAAGCCTCCGAGCTGGCGCACCAGCCGGAGTTCCAGGGAGGGTACGGCTGGGCGCTCTGCGTGACCGGCCACCTCGACGAAGGAATGCGCGAGCTGGACGCCGCCCTGGCGGTCGACCCGCTCGGGCCGGTCCAGCCGGTCTTCCGCGAGTGGAGCCTCTACGTCAACGGCCGCTATCGCGAGGTGCTGGCCGAGCACCAGCGCGCCACCCGCCTCAAGAGCGCGGGCGTCTACATCGACTCCTTCGAGGGGGCCGCCTACCGCGAGCTGGGGATGCTCGACCAGGCACTGGCGTCCTATGAGCGGGACCTGAAGCTCTACGACGGGACGCCGCTCTACGGACTGGCCGTCACCTATGCCAGGGCCAAGCGGATGGCGGAGGCCCGCCAGGTGATCGGGACGCTCGAGGCCTACCGCCGCGATCACTATTACCCGGTGGAGTTCATCGGCGTGGCGTACGCGAGCGTCGGAGAGCTCGACCGCGCATTCGCGTGGCTGGACCGGGTCCTGGAGACGCGGTCCTTCCTCTGGTACCTGAACAGCCGCGCGGCCGAGTGGGAGCCGATCCGGAAGGACCCGCGCTGGGCCGTGCTCCTGAAGCGCGCTAACGTCGTCGAGCGATGACGCTGGCGACCGGCACCCGCCTGGGCTCGTACGAGATCCTGTCGGCGCTAGGGGCCGGAGGCATGGGCGAGGTCTACCGCGCCCGCGACCTGCGCCTGGAACGCCAGGTGGCCATCAAGGTGCTGCCGGAGTCGCTCTTCGGAGACGCCGACCTGGTGGCCCGCTTCGAGCGCGAGGCCAAGGCCCTGGCGGCGCTGAACCATCCCGGCATCGCCGCGATCCACGCCTTCGAGGAGGTCGGCGGACGCCACCTGCTGGTGCAGGAGCTGCTGGAAGGGGAGACGCTGCGGCAGGTCCTCGCCTCGGGGAAGGTCCCGCTCCGGAAGGCACTCGACCACGCGGTCCAGATCGCCCGGGCGCTCGCGGCGGCGCACGAACGCGGCGTGGTGCACCGCGACCTCAAGCCGGAGAACCTCTTCGTGACCGGCGACGGGCGGGTGAAGGTCCTGGACTTCGGCCTGGCCAAGATCACCAGGCCCGAGGCCGCGTCAGGTACCAACCTGCCGACCGCCAGCCACGCCACCCAGCCGGGGATGGTGATGGGCACGCTGGGCTACATGTCGCCGGAGCAGGTGCGCGGGCTGCCGGCCGACGCCCGCTCGGACATCTTCTCCTTCGGCGCGGTCCTCTACGAGATGCTCTCCGGCAGGAAGGCGTTCTCCGGCGATTCGGCGGCCGACACCATGTCGGCGATCCTCAAGGAGGACCCGCCCGACCTGGCGATCACCAACCAGGCGTTCCCGCCGGGGCTGGAGCGCATCGTGCGCCACTGCCTGGAGAAGCGGCCCGAGCAGCGCTTCCACTCAGCGCACGACCTGGCCTTCGACCTCGAGGCGCTCTCCTTGCCGAGCGGTCCGCGAGCGGTCACCCTCGCGGCTCCAACGCGCGCCTTCCCCTGGCGCGCCGCCGCCGCGGCCGTGGGCCTGCTGGCGCTTGGCCTGCTGGCGGGGCGCTTCGTCTGGCCGCGCCCCTCGGCCGCGCCGCCGACCTACCGACGCCTCACCTTCCGGCGCGGCACCGTCTGGTCGGGCTTCTTCGCCCCCGATGGACAGGCGATCGCCTATGCGGCCACCTGGGACGGCACGCTGACGCCGAAGCTCTACACGACCCGCGCCGAGAACCCCGAGTCGCTGGCGCTGCCGCTGCCGGAGAAGACCCTGCTGTCGATCTCGAAGAGCGGCGAGATGCTGCTCCTCGACCACCTCACGATGACCAAGGGGTATTCCGTCACCGGCCGGCTCTCGCAGGCGCCCCTCTCCGGCAGCGCCGCGCGCGACCTGATGGACGACGTCGGCGACGCGGACTGGGCGCCCGACGGGACCCGTTACGCGGTGGTGAAGAGGTCAGGAGGGCGCTACCGCCTCGAGTATCCGGCGGGGAAGGTCCTCTACGAGTCGTCCGGTTGGATCAACTACCCGCGCGTCTCGCCGTCCGGGGACGCCGTCGCGTTCACCGACCACCGGTTCCTGGAGGACGACCGCGGCGCGGTCGCCATCGTCGACATGGGGGGCAAGAAGACGACGCTGGCCGATGGCTGGGAGAGCGTGCAGGGGCTGGCCTGGCGCGGCAACGACGCTGTCTGGTTCACCGCATCCGGCAACGGCAGCGTCCGCGTCCTCTACGAGGTCACCCGCAAGGGGCGCCAGCGCGCGGTGGCCGCCTCGCCCACCGGCATGCGGCTGCAGGACATCACCCAGGACGGCCGCGTCCTGTTCGTCCAGGAGAGCACGCGCCTGGACGCGGTGGCGCTCGTCCCCGGCGAGACGCGCGAGCGCGTCCTGACCGCGTTCGACTGGGCCTACAACCCGGTACTGGCGGCCGACGGCAAGAGCGCCGTCTTCACCGAGCAGGGACCGCAGGCGGGCGCCGGCTACGCGGTCTTCCAGCGCCGGCTGGACGGCGCGCCGGCGGTGCGCCTGGGCGAAGGGATGGCCTGCGCGGTCTCGCCGGATGGCCGCTGGGTGCTGGCGGTCCAGGTGCGCAGCACGCCCGCGCAGCTCGCCCTGCTACCCACCGGCGTCGGCGAGGCGCGGACGCTCACCAAGGACGCCATCGACCACAGCGACGGCTGGTTCTTCCCCGACGGCAAGCGGGTGCTGGTGGTCGGCCACGAGCCGGGCAAGCCGGAGCGCGGCTTCGTGCAGGACCTCGACGGCGGCCCGGCGCGCGCGGTCACGCCGGAAGGCACCGTCCCGCGGCTCCTCGCGCACGACGGGAGCGCGGCGGTGGTCACGACGCCCGACGGGCGGCTCGCGCTGCTCCCGCTCGACGGCGGCGCCGCTCGGCCGATCACGGGCACCGAGCCCGGCGACGAGCCACGCGGCTGGAGCCAGGACGGCCGGGTGCTCTTCGTCAGCACCATGGAGCGCTCGTTCCCGCTGCGCGTCTTCCGGATCGAGGTCGAGAGCGGCCGCCGTGAGCCATGGCGTGAGTTCACCCCAGCCGACCCAGACGGTGTAACCCACCTCTACGCGACGTCGGTCTCCGCCGACGGCAAGACGGTGCTCTTCAACGCGCGCCGTGACCTCTCGACCCTGTTCCTGGCGGAGGGACTGAGGTGAGGCGCGCACCTGCTAGGCTGCAAGTGAGGAATCACGCATGCCCCCTACCCTGGACGAGCACTTCGCCGGCCGTCTTCCCGCGGTCAAACTGACGTACGAGCGGCTGCTCCAGGCCGTCCGCGGCTTCGGGGACGTCACCGAGGACCCCAAGAAGACGTCGATTCACCTGAACCGCACGTCGGCGTTCGCCGGGGTCGCGACCCGCAACGACGGCATCCTCCTGACCATCAAGGCACCGGTCGACGTGCGTAGCGAGCGCATCCTGCGGCACGAGCGCGCGTCGGCCAATCGCTGGCACCTGGTGCTGCGGCTGCGCGCCCCGCGCGACGTCGACGCCGAGCTGCTCTCCTGGCTGAAGGTCGCCTACGACATGTCGTGAGGCGAGCCGCGCGGCTCAGCCCTGTTCGGCCAGTGCTTCCTCGACGCGGCGCAGCAGGTCGCTCTCGCTCATGCGGGTCGGCGTGTAGAGCCTGACGATCCCTTTCTTGTCGATCAGGACCAGCGTCGGCGTGGCCGAGGCGCCGTAGCGGACCATCGTCGGGGTGTCGATCGGGATCGGAACGCCGTCGAGCCCGGTGAACGTGGTCCAGTCCTTCTCGATGGCGGCCTTCTCCTCCGGGGGCGGCGCCGCCTTCTTCCACTCGGCGTCCTGGCCGTAGTAGCGCGTCGGTGCCAGCAGCACCAGGCCGTCGGCGCGGTGCTTCTGATAGACACGGGCGACGATCGGGCCCTGAGCCTTGCAGTCGCCACAGCCGTGCGCCCAGAGGAAGAGGAGCACGACCTTGCCGCGCAGGTCCGAGAGGCGCGGCGTCTCCGGACCGACCCGATCGCCCGCCGCCAGCACCGGCGCCGGCTGTCCTTCCAGCGTCAGCAGGTTGATGTTCTTCGAGATCCGCGAGCGTAGCGAGACGTCCTTGGCGCGCGCCAGCTCGGCCTCCAGGAACCGTACCGCGGCGCCGCGCCCCTCCCGCGCCAGGCGGAGCTTCCCGTCGACCTCGATGGCCGCGCCAAGCGGGACGATGAGTTCGTCGGTCTCCTCGCGGATCTCCCGCCGCAGCTCGGCGACGTAGGTGTCCGCTCGCTCCTTGCGATCGAGCAGCACCGCCCCGCGGGCCAGCCAGCCGACGGCGTCGAGGTAGTCGGCGTCGACGCCCTTCGTCTTCCTGTACTCCTCCACCGCCGCCTCGCCGGAGAGGAGGTCTCCCGCCGAGACCTTCATCCGCACGAGCCGGGAGAGGTCGGCGGCGCTCGCCGTGCCGGACACCATCGGTGCCGACAAGGCGAGGACGAGCGGAACGAAGGAAAGGGCACGCCGTGACGCGGAAGCGCTCACGCAGTCCTCCTGTGACCGGAACAGATTCCCGGGGCGCCTGAATGGCAGACGCGGCGTGAGAAGGCACGTGCCGTGCCATGAGCTCATTCCGCCGGGTCTCTCGCGTTAAAGATCGTGAACGCACGCTTGCTCGGTGCCCTGCTCCTGGTCCTCGGCTTCATCCTGCTGGTGACCGGTCCCGAGGGCTTCAGCCCCCTGCACATGGGCGGCTTCCTCGGCAGCTTTGTCTACGGGATGCTGCTCCTGAGCGGGATCCTGGGCAGGTCGCCGCGCGTCCGGGCGCTGCAATCCGGACGCGTCGCGCCGATCTCCCGCCGCCCGCCGTTGCCGGTGACGGCCCGCGAGTTTCGCTACCCGCGCCCGGGGCTCGGGGTGAAGACCACGTTCACCCTGCTCAGCCTGGTCTGGGTGGCCCTGTCCTGCTTCGGGTTCCTGGTGCCGAGCTTCACCCTGGGGCAGAGGCTGGCGATGGGCTTCGGGCTGCTGGTTCCCGCCGCGCTGACCTGGCTCTACTACTTCGCGCATTACCGCCAGGTGGTCCTGGTCGGTCCCGAAGGGATCCGCATGCGTGGCTACCTCCGCACCGTGACGTTGCGCTGGGACGAGATCGTGGCCCTCGAGGACCTGACGGTCCACAGCCTGGGGGTCGGCACGGTCGGCTCCATCTACCGCGTCTACGGCCGGAGCCGCTACCTGCGCTTCTTCCAGTCGGTGGAGCACGCCGGCGAGCTGACCGCGATCGTGCGCGCCGCCAGCGGGCTGGACTGGAACGGCGCCTGATAATGCCGCCGCTTGCCCCGTAAGCCGAAGCGACACCGAGAGAGACACCGGAGCGGCCGCGCCGCGTGGCTGCGGGCGGCCGTCCTGGGAGCCGACGACGCGATCGTGTCGACCGCCAGCCTGATGATCGGCGTCGCCGCTTCCTCGGCGCCGAAGGAGAGCATCCTGGTCGCCGGGGTGGCCGGGCTCGTCGCCGGCGCGATGTCGATGGCCGCCGGGGAGTACGTCTCCGTCAGCTCGCAGCGGGACTCGGAGAAGGCCGACGAGGAGCGCGAACGGCAGGAGCTCGCCAGCGATCCGGCGGCGGAGCTGAAGGAGCTCGCCGGGATCTACGTGAAGCGTGGGCTCGACAAGTCCCTGGCGCTGAAGGTCGCCCAGCAGCTCACCGCGCATGACCAGCTCGGCGCCCACCTGAGGGACGAGCTGGGAATCGAAGCGAAGACCGTCGCGCGCCCGTTGCAGGCGGCCTGGGTCTCGGCGGCGAGCTTCGCGTCGATGGCCCTGGTTCCGATCGCGGCGCTCCTGGTGGCACCGCCGTCCCTGCGCATCCCCGCGATCGCGACCGTCTCGCTCGTCAGCCTGGCGGCGCTCGGCGGCCTCGGCGGCTACCTCGGCGGAGCCCCGGTCCTCCCGGCGGCGCTGCGGGTGACGATCGGTGGCGGCCTGGCCATGGCCGTCACCGCGGCCATCGGACGGCTCTTCGGCGTCGCCGCGAGCTAGCCGCCTCTACTGGTGGCGCAGCGCCTTCAGCGGGTTCGTCAGCGCCGCGCTCCAGGCCGGGACGATCGTCGCGACGGCCACGCCGCCCAGCACCAGCGCCACCGCCCGCAGGAAGGAAACGGCGTCGGTCGCGCTGACCCCGAACAGCAGTCCGCCCAGCAGCCTGCTGACGGCCAGCGCTGCCAGGCAACCGAGCACCGCGCCGATCGCGCCGAGCCTCAGGCCTCGCCCGAAGAAGCTGCGCACCACCGAGAGCCGCGACGCCCCCAGCGCTGTCCGGATGCCGATCTCGTGCGTGCTCTGCTTGACCGTGTAGGACACCAGCCCGTAGATGCCCAGCGCGGCCAGCGCCATGCCGGCCAGGCCGAAGAAGGAGAGCATCGACGAGGTGAAGTTCAGGAAGACCAGGCCGTTCGCGGTCTCTTCGGCCAACGGCTTGGCGGACAGGATCGGCAGGTCGCCGTCGAGGGCGGCCACGCGCGCCCGCGCCTTCTCGACGAGCTGATCGACCGGCCCCGTGCCCCGGGTGTGCAGGATCATGCTGGACCGGTACGCCTGCGGAAACGGAAGGTAGAAGTAGGGGCGCGGCGGCTCGTCGATGCGGAGGTACTTCACGTCCGCCGCCACGCCGACCACGGTGCGCCAGTCGCCGTCGCCGGCGCGGATCCGCTTGCCGATCGCGTTCGCCGCTCCGCCCCAGAAGCGCTGGGCCAGCGTCTCGTTGACCACGGCCACCGGGGCGGCCTTCTCGTCGTCACTCTCCTCGAAGCCCCGCCCGGCCACCACCTTGATCCGGAGCGTCTCGAAGTAGTCGGAGCCGACGGTGTTGGACATCGTCGCCAGGTCCTCACCGGGACGGGGCTGGTAGCCCTCGATCGCCACCCGCCGTGAGCGCGTGGGGAGGAAGGCCATCGGGACCAGCTCCGCCAGCGTGGCGGATTCGACGCCGGGATCGGCGCGCGCCGTCTCCAGCAGGCTCCGGTAGAAGGCGCGGCCGCGCGCCTCGTCGTAGGCGTTCTGCTTGACGTCCACGACCAGCGCGGTCACCTGCCCGGCGTCGAAGCCGGGATGCGCGCGCCGGGCCGCGTCCAGGCTGCGGCTCATCAGCCCGGCCCCGACCAGGAGCAGCAGCGAGACCGCCACCTGCGCGATCACCAGTGCCGCGCGGAGCCCTCCGCGCCCGGCGGTGCGCGGCGAGGCGTCCTCGTTGATGGCCGACACCAGCTCGACCCGCGAGCTCCGCAGCGCCGGCACGAACCCGAAGACCAGCGCGCAGCCGCAGCCGACGAGGGCCGAGAAGCCCACGACCAGCGCGTCGACCTGGCTGTTGAAGAAGAGGCGCTGCGGCCAGGCCATCTCCTGGGCGGCGGCGGTGAGCATCGGGACCCCGCGCCAGGCGAGCAGGAGCCCCAGCGCGGCCCCGGGCAGGGCCAGCACGAGGTTCTCGACGACCAGGAGGCGGACCACGCGGGTCCGCGTCGCGCCGATCGCCTGGCGCACGGCGATCTCGCCGCGCCGCGACATCCCGCGCACCAGCACCAGCCCGGCGATGTTCGCGCAGGCGATCGTCAGGACCAGGAGGCCCATCGCGCTCAGCAGCACCAGGGTCGGCATCACGTAGGTCTGGCCGCCGGTCGGGGACTTCCAGAACGGCACGACCCTCAGCCGCTGCGCGGCGTCGGTGGCCGGCCGGTCGCGCGACAGCGTGGCCCAGAGCGCCTCGCTCCCGGCGACCGCGTCCGCCGGCGTCGTGTCCGGCCGCAGGTAGCCGTGCGGAAAGAGGAGGCCGGCGCGGGAGTCGGAGAGCACGTCGGGTGCTCCGAGGCCCAGCTGGGCGGCCATCATCACCGGGAGGAACAGCTCGACGTCGTAGCTGGCGATCGTGCCGTGGAAGGTGGGATCGGCCACGCCCACCACGGTGAGAGGGGTGTTGTTGACCTCGACGGTCTTGCCGACGATCTCCGGGTCGGCGCCGAAGTCGCGCCGCCAGAGGCCGTCGTTGAGCACGGCGACCGGCGGGCCGCCGGGGGAGATCTCGTCCGACGGCAGGAGCGTTCGGCCGAGCTCGGCGCGCACCCCCAGGACCTGGAAGTAGTTCCCGGTCACCAGCTCGGCCGAGACCTGGCGGGAGGCCCGGCCCCTGCCGAGATAGACCGGGACGTGGCCCGAGCCCATCAGCCCCGAGAAGACGTTGTCGTGATCGCGCAGGTACCGGTAGTCGGGATAGGACACGCGGACGACCCGCCCGGCGCCGGTCTCCCCGTAGAGGGCGTGGAGCTGGATCGACCGGTCCACGCCGGAGAGCGGCGTGAGCGCCATGCTCTTGAGCATGGTGAAGACGGCGGCGTTCACGCCGATGCCCAGCGCCAGGACGCCCACGACGGTGAACGTGAAGACCGGGTTCTTGGCCAGGGAGCGGAGCGCGTAGCGGACGTCGCGCGCCAGGTCGTGCAGGGCGTCGAGCCAGCGCGGCGTCCAGACCTGGTGGGCCGCCTCGGTCGTCAGCCGCAGGTTGCCGAACTCCTTCAGCGCCTGGAGGCGCGCCGTCTCCGGATCGGCGCCTTCGGCCATCCGCTCCTGCGCCGCCATCGCCAGGTGCGCGGCGATCTCGTCCTGGAAGTCCTCACGGTCGAGGCGCAGCCGCTTCCGCAGCCAAGCGATCGGCGACATGGCGCTACTCCTCGCGCCCCGGCAGGGGCGCCGGGCGCATCACCTGGCCGATCGCCTTGACCAGCTCGCCCCAGCGCGACTCCTCGCGCAGCAGCTGCTTCTTCCCCTCGGGCGTGATCCGGTAGAACTTGGCACGCTGGTTGGCCTCGGTCTGTCCCCACTTCGAGGTCACCCAGCCCTTCTTGGCCAGCCGCTGCAGGGCGGGGTAGAGCGACCCCGCCTCGACCTGGAGCACGTCCGAGGACTGCGCGCGGATCGTCTGACCGATGGCGTAGCCGTGCTGCGGACCCCACTGGAGGGTGCGCAGGATCAGCATGTCGAGCGTGCCGTGCAGGAGGTCGGTGCGGGCTTCGGGTCGCTGCGAGTGGAGGCTCATGGCTATAGAGAGTCTAGAGCCTTGGGCTATAGGATGTCTATACCCTTTTCGGACCGGCGCGGGGGACGTCACCCGGGTCGAGCGATACTCGGCGCGCGTGGACGCCGAGGGTTCCAGGATTCCGAAGATCGCGGCGCTCTCGGTCGTGGTGGCGCTCTCGGCGGCCTTCCTGCTCGACCGCGCCGCCGCTTGGCGCACCGAGGAGCAGCTGATCGTGCACCCGCCTTTTCAGCCGCCCGCCGCCGCACAGCGGGCGCACGCGCTGGGGCCGCTGGACGGTGTGCCGCCGGCGCTGCGGGCCGCGCTCGAGGACCGGAGCGCGTTCGAGCCGATCGCCAAGCCGGGGTCCGCCGACTGGCTGGCCGCGCAGCACGAGGCGGGGCAGACGTTCCCGCAATTCGTGGCCTCGCGCCCGAACCGCCCGGTTGGAGCGCCAAGCGTGGGGCGCTCGCGTTCGCTCGCAGGCGCGCGGCAGGTGCTCTATCTGCAGCCGCTGGGCGCCTTCGCCGGCACCGAGGCGCCGCCGGTCGACGTGCTGGCCCGCTTCGCCGAGGCGTTCTTCACGACGCCGGTGAAGGCGCTGCCGCAGAAGGAGGTCGAGGGGCTGGGGGTCACCGACCGGATCAACCGCGACACCCGCGTGCGCCAGCTGCTGACCGCAGACCTGCTGCGCTTCCTCCGCGAACGGATTCCGGCGGACGCGTTCGCGGTCCTCGGCCTCACCGTCGAGGACCTCTATCCCGGCCCGACCTGGAACTATGTCTTCGGGCAGGCGTCGCTCACCGACCGGGTGGGCATCTACTCCTTCGCGCGCTACGCGCCGACCACCAGCGGCAAGCCGGCGCCGGCCCAGCTGATCCTCCTGCGCGGCTGCAAGGTGCTGGCGCACGAGGGGAGCCACATGTTCGGGCTCGAGCACTGCATCTATTACCGCTGCCTCATGAACGGCTCCAACCACCTCGGCGAGCTGGACGCCCGGCCGCTCCACCTCTGCCCGGTCTGCCTGCGGAAGCTGCAGTGGAGCGCCGGCTTCGACGTCCAGGACCGCTACCAGCGCCTCGCCGCCGTCGTCCGGGAGCTGGGCTTCGAGGACGAGGAGGCCTGGCTGGCGGCTCGCGTGCCGGCCGGCCGCTGAGGTCACCGGCGGATTGCCGGCGCCGGGCTCAGCGCAGGAGGCGCAGCGTCTTCTCGTCGAAGAGCGGCTCGTCCTGGCCCACCCGCACGAAGAGGACGCTGCGGGTGCTCCGCGAAGGCTGCACCTCGAAGTACTGGATGCCGTCGGGCGCCTCGCCCCAATCGCCGCAGGGCGGGTCCGGGATCTCGTCGTTCCTCGCCTTGGCGTCGAGCTCCTTCCGGTAGCGCGCGTCGGGCACGAACGTGTAGCGCTGCACACCGGCCGGAGGCTTGTCGCCGCGATAGGACGCCAGCACGCAGCGCCGCGCGACCGCCGGCTCGGTCTTCGCCGCGAAGAACCGCCGGAGGCCGGCCTTGGCGTCCTCGCCGGGCTGGAGCGCCAGCACCTCCACCACCGGCTCGGGACCGCCACCGTCGGAGTAGCGCATCGCCAGCGCCCCGCCGGCGAACAGGAAGTCGATCTTGCGGGTGCCGTAGTCGCAGCGCTGCACCCACGCCTGGAGCCCGATCGCGGCGTCGGAACGCTGCTCCCAGGCGCAGCCTTTGCCGGCGGGGCGCGACGGACCGTTCTTCGGCGCCGGCTCGGCTCCGTACAGGAATGCCGAGGGCGCGAGGAGTACCAGCAGGGGAAGGAGCGGGGTGCCTTTTCGCATCGCCGGATCGTACGTCCGGCGCCGGCCGGGCGCGGTCACACGGCCAGGAGCTTCTCGCCACCCTGCGCGGTGAAGAGCGCGGCGGCCTCGCGGTGGCGCTCCTCCACGTCGGCGAGAATCCGCCCGAACTCCGGCGCCCCGCGCAGCGCCTCGAAGGCCGAGCCGGTGTACGCCGGCAGGCAGAAGAAGCCCTGGCTGGAGCTCTTGTGCAGCGCCTCCAGCGCCCGCTCCGACTCGCCCAGGCGGGCGTAGGCGCGGGCCGCGTAGAAGAAGCCTTCGGGGTCCCGGAACTCGGCCACCAGGCCGTCCAGCGCGGCGAGGCACTCCTCCCGCTGCCCCAGCAGCTCGGCACGCAGCGAGACGATCCAGCGCCTCTGGTGAAGCCCCAGCTCTCCCCGCTCCAGCTCGGCGCAGCGCGCCAGCACCTCCTCCCGCTGCCCGAGCGCGACCATCGCGATCAGCGCCAGGTAGGCGAAGCCGCCGGCCGAGGCCTCGAGGCTGCGCTGGTAGTCGCCGAAGAAGTAATAGGTGTGCCCAACGCTGGTCGCGATCGTGGGGTCGAGACGGCGCGCCTGGACGTGCGCAGCGACCGACTCCTCCAGCAGCCCGCAGTAGCGGGTCACCATCACCGCCGCCGCGAAGAGCTCGGGGGCGCGGCGGCCCGACTCGAGGAGCGACAGGATCCGCGCCAGCGACCGCTGCGGGCGCCCCAGGCTGACCTCGAGCTGGGTGTAGACGTTGTGCGCCAGCGGCAGGTCGGGGTTGAGCTCCAGCGCCCGGGCGACCGCCTTCTCGGCCTCGCCGAGGTCGCCCCTCCCCTCGGGCGCGTACTTGCCGACCATGTAGTGGCAGCGGGCCAGCCGCGCCCAGGCCGGCGCGAACTGCGGGTCCTCGTCGGCGGCGCGCGCGAAGAGCTCGCGCGCCACCCGCCAGCTCGAGGCGCCTTCCCCCTGCTGAAGCCCCTTGAGGTAGTACTCGTGGGCGGTAGCGCTCCTGGGCACGTCGTGCTTCAGCAGCCGCTGCTCGCGGTCGCTCAGCGGCAGCGCCAGCTCCTTGACGATGCGGTCGGTCAGGTCGTCCTGCAGCTGGAAGAGGTCGCCGATCGACTCCTGGGCGGTGTGGGTCCAGGTGATCTTGCCGGAGTGCCCGTCCACCAGCTGCGAGGTGACCCGCAGGCGGTCGCCGGCGCGCAGGATCGACCCGATCAGCACCAGGTCGACCTCGGCCTTGGCGGCGATCGTCCGCGGGTCGGCGTCCGGCGGAGTGCCGAGGCTGGAGCGCACCACCAGCGACTCCAACGCCGCCAGCGAGGAGGCGATCGCGTCGGCCAGACCGGCGGAGAGGAAGTCGATCTCCAGATCCGCCCGCAGCATCCGGAACGGCAGCACCATCAGCCGGCTCATCGGGCGCGCGACCACGGTCGCGGTGGAGTCGTCCGGGCACAGGGCGATGCCGCGCAGCTCCTCGGCCATCTCCACGGCGGTCGCGTAGCGGTCGTCGCGCCGCTTGGCGAGCGCCCGCAGCGCCACCCGCCCGACCGCCGACACCGCCGGAGACCCGCTCAGAGAGGGAGGCATCTCGAAGCAGACCGCGTGCAGCGACTGCATCAGCGTGCCGCCGAAGGCCGGCTGTCCGCTCAGCATCTCGTAGAGCAGAGCGCCCGCCGAGAAGAGGTCGGCGCGGTGGTCGATCGGCTGCGCCTGCACCTGCTCGGGAGCCATGTAGCGCGGCGTCCCGATCATGACTCCGGTGGAGGTGAGCTGCGTCTCGGCCGCCTGCGCGTCCCCGACGCTGACGCCGACGCTGCGGGCCAGGCCGAGGTCCAGCAGCTTGACCCCGTCCTCGGTCAGGAACACGTTGGAGGGCTTCAGGTCGCGGTGCACCAGCCCGTGCCGGTGGAGCTCGGCCAGCGCGTCCAGGACCTCCTCCATGATCGCGATGGTGTGGGGGAGGTCGACCGGCCCGCGCGACATCCGCGCCGCCAGCGGCTCGCCGGTGAGCAGCTCCATCACCAGGTAGGGCTCGCCGCCGTGCTCGCCGGCGTCGTGGAGGCGGCAGACGCGCGGGTGGTCCACGCTGGCCAGCAGGCGCGTTTCGCGCAGGAAACGCTTGCGCGCGCTCTCGTCGGTGACGTCGTGCCGCAGCGTCTTCAGCGCCACCCGCCGGCCGTCGCGCTCGTCGACCGCGGTGAAGACGACACCCATGCCGCCTTCTCCCAGCTTGTCGAGAATCCTGTACGGTCCGATGACGCCGGACGCGTCGGGCATCGTCCGGCGATTCTCGCACCGTAAGCCGCGCGCGCTCTCAGTCCAGGGGAAAACCGACCGCCTCGGTCAGCGCGGCCGAGGTCTCCTCCTCGGGCGGTGGGTTCTTCTTGCGCTCCAGCGCGGCCACCTCCCGCCACCACGGCTCCACCCTCTCCGCCCGGGGCGGCTCCACCGGCTCGCCCAGCCGCGGCAGCAGCAGGTGCGCGTCCACCGAGGGCGCCAGCGCCAGCAGCGTCTCCACCGGCTCGTCCCAGGCGTGGAGCGCCAGCACGAACGTGCCCCAGTGGACGGGCAGGAAGCTGCCGCCCCCGAGCAGGCGATACGCCTCGAGCGCGTTCTCGGGCCCGAGGTGCACGTCCCCCCAGGCGGGGTGATAGGCGCCCACCTCCAGCATCACCAGGTCGAACGGGCCGAGCCGCCGCCGGATGTCGGCGTACTCGGTGGTGAGCCCGGTGTCGCCGCTGAAGAAGACGGAACGCGTCGGACCCTGCACCGAGAACGACGACCAGAGCGTCGCGTTGCGGTCGCGCAGGCTCCGTCCCGAGAAGTGCTGCGAGGGGGCGGCGGTGACCCGCACCTCGGAGCGCGGCAGCGTCACCGACTCCCACCAGTCGAGCTCGGTGATGCGCGACGGCGCGATGCCCCAGGCCTCGAGGTGGGCCCCCACTCCGAGCGAGGTGATGAAGGGGACGTCCCCCTTGGCGAGCGCGCGGATCGTCGGGTAGTCGAGGTGGTCGTAGTGGTCGTGCGAGATCAGCACCGCGTCGAGAGGCGGTAGCGACGAGACGGCGACGGGCACCGGCTGGAAGCGCTTGGGACCGACGAGGCTCGACGGCGAGGCGCGCCGCCCCCAGACGGGATCGGTCAGCAGGCGCACGCCGTCGACCTCGAGCAGCACGGTGGAGTGGCCCAGCCAGGTCGCCCGCAGCCCGGTCTCCACCGGAGCCTCCCAGACGCCGCGAGGGTCGTTGGAGGGGAGCGGCGCCACCGGGACCTTCCGCCCGCCTCCGCAGAGGAACTCGCTGATCGTCGGCATCGCCACGGGCTCCTTGAGGCCGGGCAGGACCGGATGGACGTTCCGGAAGGCCCCGTCCACCCATCTCGGCGACGCCTTCATCCGCTCCAGCCGCGGCCCGCCCGCCCTGCTGCCGAATGCCTTCACCCCGCGTTCCCTCCGTTCCGCAGAGTAGCGCGACCGGTTATTCTCCGCGCACCGAGACGACACACATGAACGTGAATCGCGGCGCGGTGCGTGGTTTGCTCCTGGCTCTGCTCCTGGCGGGCCCCGTCCTCGCCCAGGACGACCCGCAGGACCTGCAGGCTCTGCTGGCGCAGGAGACCGAGCTCGCCACCAAGACGCGCATGAACCACGACTACGTGCCCGGCATGGTGACCGTCCTGTCCGGCGACGACCTCGAGGCGCTGGGCGCCCGCAATGTCTGGGAGGCGCTCTCGCTGCTGCCCGGCGTGCAGGCGGTCCGTGACCACGACGCGGCGCCGCTCCTGCTGGTGCGCGGGATCAACTTCATCTTCAACAGCGGGAACATCAAGATCCTCGTCGACTCGGTGCCGTTCAACCAGGAGGGCGCGGGAGTCACCGACCTGAACAGCTCGATCCTGCTCCTGCCGATCGAGGAGGTGGAGCGGCTCGAGTTCATGCGGGGTCCCGGGTCGGCGATCCACGGTGACGCGGCCTACATGGGGCTCCTGAACATCGTGACCCGCCGCGCCGAGCGGCGGCTCTTCGCCTCGGGCATGACCAGCGAGGTGGCCGCCGGCGCTCAGCTAGCCTGGGCGGGGCAGGCCGGCCGCCCGAGCTTCGGCTTCAGCCTGTCGGGCTTCCGGAACCGCGACGTGGACCTTCACGGGCCGGCGCAGGCCGAGGAGCGCACCGGCTTCGGCCGCCTGGCGTTCTCCTACGGCGGCCTCTCGCTCTCGCTGCAGGCGCTCAGCGCGCGGCACGACACTCGCCCCGAGGACCTGGCGGTCGGCACCAGCGAGAAGCGGCTCTCGGCCGAGGCGCGCTATCGCGCCGACGTGACACCGGCGCTCCATCTCGAGGGCCACGCGGGCCTCCTGCTGAACCGCGACGAAACCGGCCCGATCCGCGCCTACGAGGGGCGCACAATCCGGGCCGGCGTGGACGCGAGCTGGAGCGCGCCCGGGCGCCAACGCCTGCTGCTCACGCTCGGCTTCACCAGCGCGGAAGTCCTGGCCGCGCGCCTGCTGGGCCCGCCGTTCTTCGACTTCCACCTGCGGGACGTCCAGCGCCGCTGGTGGAGCGTCGGTCTGCAGGACGAGTGGCCGATCGTCCCGGCGCTGACGTTCACGGCGGGCCTCCGCCTGGACGACTTCGACGACATCGGCAACGAGGTCACCACCAGGCTCGCCCTGGTCTGGAACGTGGACGACCACCAGATCGTGAAGGCGCAGTACTCCGAAGGGTTCCGCGCGCCGGCCTTTTTCGAGCAGTACGAGAGTGGAGCGGCGCTCCCCGGCCTGGAGGCCGAGCGGATCGCGGCCGCCGAGCTCAGCTACATCCTGCGGCGAGGCGGCAGCGTGGCGAGGCTGACGCTCTTCCGTACGAAGCTCCGCAAGATGATCCAGCCTCCGCACGTCCCGGGAGGCGACTTCTCCAACGAGGCCCAGGCCGAGACCAAGGGCGTCGAGCTGGAGTGGACGCAGCAGATCGGTCGCCAGGTGCGCCTCTCCGCCAACCTCTCCTGGGTCGATCCCGACGACACCCGCCTCACCCGCGACGTGGCCGCCGCCTCCGAGTGGATGGGAAACCTGGCACTGCTGGCGGACCCGGCTCCCTGGCTGCGGCTTGGCGCGCGCTGGAACCACGTCGGAAGGCGCGGCGGCTTCTCCGGCACCGGCACGATCCCCGGGTACGACTCCGTCGACCTGACCGCCACCACCTCCAGCCTGCGGCCCGGGCTCTCGCTGCGGGCCTCGCTCAAGAACGTCTTCGACGACGAGGTCGTCTTCCTCTCCACGCTGCCGGAGCCGTTCCCGATCGTCCGCCAGCGCTACGACGGCCGCACGTTCCTGGCCGAGGTCTCGTTCCGGTTCTGAGGGGCTATCCTCCCGGACCCGTGAGCACACTCGACCCGCATTCCCACTTCGACGACCGGCAGCCGCGCACCCGCAGCCTGACCCTGAAGCTGTCGCTCGACTTCGAGCGGAGGGTCGTCGACGGCACCGCGGTCCTCCACCTCGACGGCGCCGGCACCGGCCCGCTGGACCTTGACACCAAGGGGCTGACGATCCTCTCCGTCCGCGACGCGGCCGGCGCGCCGGTCGAGCACGAGCTGGGCGAGGAGGACGCCGTCCTCGGCCGCCGCCTCCGCCTGCACCTGGCGCAGCCCACCGGCGAGGTGACGATCGACTACCGGACGTCGCCCGAGGCGATCGCCCTGCAGTGGCTGTCGCCGCAGCAGACCGAGGGAGGGCGCCAGCCATTCCTCTTCAGCCAGTGCCAGGCGATTCACGCCCGCACGATGGTCCCGCTGCAGGACACCCCGCGCGCGCGGGTGAGCTACCGCGCCGAGGTCACGCTTCCGGAGCCGCTGGTGGCGGTGATGTCCGCCGGGCCGGCGGGCGTGCGGCCGGGGCCGGTCCCGGGCACCCGCACCTTCCTCTTCGAGATGCCGCAGCCGATCCCGCCCTACCTGCTGGCGCTGGCCGCCGGCGCGCTGGAGTCGCGCGATCTCAGCCCGCGCTCGCGCGTCTGGGCCGAGGCGGCGACCGTCGAGAAGGCGGCCTGGGAGTTCGCCGGCATCGAGGAGATGATCGCGACCGCCGAGCGGCTTTTCGGCCCGTACGAGTGGGAGCGCTTCGACATGCTGGTTTTGCCCCCCTCGTTCCCCTACGGCGGCATGGAGAACCCGCGGATGACGTTCCTGACCCCCACGCTGCTGGCCGGCGACCGTTCGCTGGTGGGCGTGGTCGCGCACGAGCTGGCGCACTCCTGGACCGGCAACATCGTGACCAACGCCAACGCCGACCACTTCTGGCTGAACGAGGGCGCCACGACCTGGGCCGAGCGCCGGATCGTGGAGGCGCTCTGGGGCGTGGAGGCGGCGGCGCTGAGCTGGGCGATCGGCCAGAGGGGCATGGAGATCGACCTCGGGCGCCTGCCTCCCGAGCTCACCCGGCTGCGCTTCGACCTCCGGGGCGTGGACCCCGACGACGCCTACTCGCGCGTCCCCTACGAGAAGGGCTCGCGGCTCTGGGCGCTGATCGAGCGGACGGTCGGGCGGGAACGCTTCGACCGCTTCGTGCGCGACTACATCGCCCGCTTCCGCTTCACCTCCATCACCTCCGACGAGTTCCTGGCGTTCCTGGACGAGGCGCTCCCCGGCGCCCGCGCCGGGACCCGCGCCGACGCCTGGATCGAAGAGCCCGGCCTGCCGGACAACGCGCCGGCCTTCGCGTCGCGCAGCCTCGAGACCTTCACGTCGCTGGCCGGGTCGTGGACCGAGGGCGTGCGTCCCTCGCCGCAGGAGGCGGCCGGCTGGAAGCCGGAGGAGCTGCTGATCTACCTGCAGCACCTGCCGCGCGAGCTGGACGCGGACTCCTGCGAGTGGCTGGATCGCAACCTGGCGCTCTCGGCCCGCGGCAACCACGAGCTCCTGGTGGAGTGGCTCACGATCGCCGCCGGCTCCGACTACCAGCCCACCTTCGCGCGGCTCGAGGAAGTGCTCACCCGCGTGGGGCGGATGAAGTACCTGCGGCCGCTCTACACCGCGCTCGGCAAGCATCCGCGGACGCGGGCCCTGGCGCGCGAGATCTTCGCGAAGGCCGGTCCGGGCTATCACGCGGTGGCCCGCCGCATGGTGGAGACGATCCTGGAGAAGTACGCCGCCTGACGGCTATCTCTCGACCATCTTTCCCATCTGCTCGTCGTAGCGCGGGCCGGAGACGAGCGCCGCCAGCCCCTCCAGCTCGGTGAGGTCGGCCTCGGTGAGGAGCAGACCGGCGGCGTCGAGGTTCTCCTCCAGGTGCGTCCGGCGCCGCGTGGCCGGGATCGGCACCACGTCGTTCCCCCGCGAGAGGACCCAGGCGAGCGCGACCTGCGCGGAGGTGGCGCCGTGGCGGGCACCGACCGCGCGCAGCGTCTCGCCGACGCGCGCGTTCGCCTCCGCGTGCTCGTCGGCGAAGCGCGGTATGTGCGCCCGCCGCCAGTCGTTGGCCGGCAGCTCGCTGGCGGCCCGGAACGCCCCGGCCAGGTAGCCGCGCCCCAGCGGGCTGAACGGCACGAGGCCGATGCCCAGCTCGCGGAGGGCCGGCAGGATGGAGGCCTCGACCCCGCGCTCCCAGACCGAGTACTCGCTCTGCAAGGCGCTGATCGGGTGGACGGCGTGCGCCCGGCGCAGCGTCTCGGCGCCGACCTCGGAGAGGCCCAGGTAGCGCACCTTCCCCTCCTCGACCAGCCGCTTCATCCCGCCGACGCTCTCCTCGATCGGCACCTGCGGGTCCTTGCGGTGCAGGTAGTAGAGGTCGATGACGTCGACGCCGAGCCGCAGCAGCGAGGCCTCGGCCACGGCGCGCGCGTTGGCGGGGGAGCCGTCGAGGCCGCGCGCCAGCCCGAACTTGGTGGCGACCGCCACGCCCGAGCGCCGTCCGCGCAGCGCGCGCCCGACCAGCTCCTCGTTTGTGTAGGGCCCGTAGGCCTCGGCGGTGTCCAGCAGGGTGACCCCGCGCTCCAGCGCGCGGTGAATGGTGGCGATCGACTCCGCCTCGTCGTGCGCGGCGACGTAGGAGCCCGGCGACAGCACCATGCAGCCGAGCCCGACGGCTCCGACCGAGAGGCCTTCCTTCCCCAGCTTTCTCTGTTCCATGGTCCTCACTAATCCACCGTGATCGACTTGCTCACGTTCTTGGGGACGTCGGGGTGGACGCCGTGGTCCACCATTCCCAGCCGGTCGAGGTACTCCTGCTTGAGCTGCGACATCCGCAGCGCCAGCCGCTGCAGCACCACGGTCGCCGAGAAGAGCACCATCAGGTTGTCGCCGGTGGGCGGCAGGGTGATCGCCACCGAGCGATAGCCCGGGTTGTCGGCCGGCGGCTTGGTCACCGCCTGCCGCAGGGCCGGGTTCTCCTCGGACACCAGCACGCAGGCCGTGCCGCGGATCTTGTGGGTGTTCACCTGCGAGACCGTCAGGTTCACGTCGGTCTCGTCGGGACCGGTCACGAAGACGAGCGGGTAGTCCTGGTGCAGCGCCGCCAGCGCCTCCGGGTTGAGACGCGCCGGCAGGCGCCCGGCCATCCGCTCCAGGAGGCGGGCGACGTCGTCCACGCCGAAGAGCGTGTTGACGCCGAGGATCGTGTTCGGGCCGTGCTTGAACTCCGAGCCCTCGAACCCTTCGGTGTGGTTGAGGACGACCTCGCGGATCTTCAGCGCGCCTTCCCGGGCGACCGCCAGCAGACGGGTCGCCAGGATGTGCAGGCTGGGCCGGAGGTAGAGGAGCCGCGCCGCCTCCTCGACGGAGCCCGAGGTGGTTTCCAGCGTGTCCTTGATCAGCCGGGGCAGGTCGGCGAGCTGCCCGCGCCGCCGCTCCAGCCCCTCGCGCCCGCGCGCCTCGGCCAGGCGGAGCGCCAGGCCGTAGAGCATCGCCATCTGGTTCATGAAGCTCTTGGTGGCCGGCACCGCGATCTCCGGGCCGCAGCGCAGCGGCAGCACCGTGTCGCACTTCTCCTGGGCGATCGTCGAGGAGACGTTGTTGACGATGGCGATGCGCCGCACCGGCAGTCCGCTGCGGATCACCAGGTTGAGGACGTCCACCAGGTCCTTGGTCTCGCCGCTCTGGCTGATCGCGATGACCAGGTCGCCGGCCCGCAGCGACGCCGCGAAGCGGCCGCGGAACTCGCCGGGCAGGACCGGGATGAGCTCCTCGCCGGCCAGCTCGTTGAAGAAGACCGCGCCCGCCATGGCGGCGTGGAAGGAGCTCCCGCAGCAGACGACCAGGATGCGCCCGCCGCGCTCCCGGGCGTCGCGGCAGGCCGCCACGAAGGCGTCGGCCGCGCGGGCGAACTCGGTGACTTCCTCTCGCTCGACCAGGACATCCATGACTCGAACGGCTTTCCGTTCCTCGTCGCCGCGTGCCTTGGACAGCAGCTCCGCGAAGAGCCCCGCCTCCTGGCTCGCGAAGCTTCCCGACGGTTCCGCCGTCGCGGCCAGCCGCTTCCAGGCCGGCAGCGCCACCAGCTCACGGAACCGCGCCACGATGCGCTCGTCGTCGTACTCCTCGCGCAGCCGGGCGAGGGCGGCCTCGATCGCGCTCCGGTCGTCCGCCCCGAGCGTCTGGTAGACGGGCCCCAGCGACCGTGCCGCCTCCGAGCCTCCCTCGAGCAGCGTGTGGATGCGCCGGCAGGTCTCCTCCTGCGCGGCGATCTCCTGCTCCATGAACGTCGTGTAGGGCGGCACCAGCGCCGCGTCCTCGGCGCGCAGGCGGCTGCGTGCCGGCTGGCGCTGCAGCGGCCTGCCGTCGGCCACCGCGTAGAGCCGGTAGCTCTCGGCGGTGTACTCGACCAGCTCTCCCTCGCTCATCGGCACCAGCACGTGGGTGAGCTTCAGGACCGAGGAGAGGTCGGAGGAGGCCAGCGCGAAGCGCCCCCCTTCGTCGCCGCGGCCGAACCCGAAGTAGAGGCTCGAGCCCTGCTTGATGCCCCACAAGACTCGCGAGACCGGGTCGACGATGACGGCGGCGTAGGAGCCCTGGAGCCGCGCCGCCGCCCGCACGATGGCCGACCGCATGGCGGCGCGCCGGCGCTCCGGATCGCGGTCGTCCCCGCCCAGCTCGAGCGCGAATTCGTGCTCGACGGTGTGAACGACCATCTCGCCGTCGTTGTCGGAAAGGACCTCGTGCCCCTGGGAGGTGAGCCAGACCTTCAGGTCGTCGCAGTTCGTGACGTTGCCGTTGTGCGCCCCGTAGAGGTGCACCTTGCAGCGCACCTCGTGCGGCTGGGCGTTCGCCTCGTCGATGGAGCCGAACGTCGCCCAGCGCACCTGCCCGCAGAAGAGCGAGCCGGACATCGAGACGATGCCGAGCTCGTCCACCATGGCCGACGGCGCGCCGACCCCCTTGCGCAGCACGACGGCCTCGCCCTCCCCCTGGACCGCCGCGCCGGTGGAGTCGTAGCCGCGGTATTCCAGCGTCTTCAGGAGCTCGGCCGCCACCAGCCCGAGGTCGGGGCGATGACGTTCGCTGGCGAAGCCGATCACGCCGCACATCGGACGGATGTTGGCAGATCGGACGCCGGTTTACCCGGCGCGGAGGAGGCGCTGCAGCGCCGGGCCCAGCTCCTCGAGCCGAGGCTTGAGGACCAGCTCCCGCACGCCCAGCTCGTCGGCGGCGCGCAGGTCTTCGGGCGACATGCGCCCCGAGGTCAGCACGACCGGGAGCCCGGGACGCAGCCGGTGGATCTCGCGCACCAGCTCCGGGCCGGAGAGGCCGGGCATCGAGACGTCGGTGATCAGCGCGTCGAAGCGGGTGGGGTCCACCCGGAACGCCATCAGCGCGCGCTCGGAGTCGGTGAAGCCGGTCGCGCGGTAGCCGAGCTGCTCGATGAGATACGTCTCCACCCGCACGACCGACTCCTCGTCGTCGACGCAGAGCACGTGCTCGCCCTGGCCGGTGGAAGCCGCCTCCTGCGGCTCGGGGGCCGGCTGCGGCACGGCCTCGGGGAAGTAGAGCGCCAGCTCGGTACCCTTGCCGGGGCTGCTCCTCACCACGATGCCTCCGCCGTAGCTCTTCACGATGCCGTGCACCACCGAGAGGCCGAGTCCGGTGCCCTGGCCGGTCTCCCTGGTCGTGAAGAACGGGTCGAAGATGTGCTCGAGCGTCGCCTCCTCCATGCCCGAGCCGGTGTCCGCCACCACCAGGCGCGCGTAGGTGCCGGGCGGCAGCTCGGCCGCGCCGGACGCCGCCGCCAGCACCGCGCGGTCGCAGCGGACGCTGATGATTCCGGGCACGGCGCCGATGGCGTGCGCGGCGTTGGTGCCGAGGTTCATGACGATCTGGTGGATCTGGGTGGCGTCGGCGAAGACCTCGGGCACGTCCGGCTCGAAGCGCGTCTCGATGCGGATCTGCCCCGGCAGCGTCGCCCGGAGCAGCTTCAGCGCCTCCTGCACGACCGGCTCGAGACGGGTGGTGACCAGGCGCCTCGGCTCCGGCCGCCGGCTGAAGGTGAGGATCTGCCGCACCAGCTGGGCGGCACGGCTGCCGGCCTTCTCCACCTCGAGGAGCGCTTCGGCGGCCGGATGCTCGGCGCCGACCTGCTCGGCGGCGATGCGCACGTTCCCCAGGATCGCGGTGAGGATGTTGTTGAAGTCGTGGGCGATGCCGCCGGCCAGCGTGCCCAGGCTCTCCAGCCGCTGAGCCAGCAGCATGCGGGCCTCCAGGCGACGCCTTTCGCTGATGTCGGTGTTGATGGCCAGCACCGACCTCGGCTGGCCGTCCGCGTCGCGCAGCAGGGTCCAGCTCGCCTCCACCACGAGCTGCCGTCCGGAGCGCGTCTGCTGCACCAGGTCGCCGGCGAACACGCCCTCGGCGACCAGCTTCTCCTGCGCCTCCTCGAAGCCGCTCGTATCGCCGTAGATGAGCCCCACCACCGAGCGTCCCACCGCGTCCTCGCTCGACCACCCGTAGAGCCGCTCGGCGCCCTTGTTCCAGTAGCGCACCAGGCCGTCGAGGTCGCTCACCAGGATCGCGTCCTTGGCCTTGTCCAGGAGCGCCGCCTGTGCGGAGAGCCGCTCCTGCGCCAGGCGCCGCTCGGTCACGTCGTGGACGGTGCCGACCAGGTTGGTGGCCTGGCCGTCGCCGTCGAAGACCGGCGTGACCGAGACCTCTCCGTAGCGGGTGCCGGCGGGGTAGGGGGATACCTCGTCCCAGGAGACCGTCCTCCGCTCGGCGATGGCGCGTCCGTAGTAGCCGAGCACCTGCGTCAGCGAAGGCTCGGGGATGACCTCCTGCACCAGCCGGCCGATCACCTGGTGCTCCTCCAGGCCGGTCGCCCGCAGGAACGCCGGGTTGACGGAGAGAAAGCGGTAGAACCCTCCCGGCTCGATGCTCATGTAGAAGAGGACGTCCTGCACGGCGGCGTACATCAGCGTGCGCAGGCGTTCGCTGCTGCGGACCGCCTCCTCCATGCGCCGCCGCTCGGTGACGTTCTCGAAGACGCAGATCAGGCGTTGCGGCGCACCGTCCGCGCCGCGCACCAGCGAGGCGGTCACCCGGGCCCACACCACCGCGCCCCCCTTGGCGACGTAGCGGAGCTCTCCCAGATAGGCGTCGCGGGTGCCGCTGCTCAGCTCGGCGCGCAGCTCGGCGATCCAGGCGGCTTCGTCCGGGTGGACCAGCTCGGCGAAGCCGCGCTCGCGCAGCTCGCCCTCGGTGTAGCCGAGAAGCAGCTGCAGCGCCGGGTTGGTCCGCAGCGGGCGCCCGTCCAGGTCGAGCAGCGCCATGCCGAGACCGGCGCTCTCGAAGACCACGCGGAACTCGGCCTCGCTGCGGCGCAGCGCTTCCTCGGCGGCCTTCAGGCCGGTGATGTCGCTCAGCATCACCAGCGCGCCGGTCACCTCGTTCCGCTCGTCGCGGATCGGGCTGCCGGAGAGGAGCGCCGCCAGCGCGCTGCCGTCCTTCCGCACGAAGGAGAACTCGTTCTGCTCGCGGAGCGTCCGCAGCCGCAGCAGGAACTCCCCCTCGGCTCGCCGCCGGCTCGCTTCGTCCATGAACTCGGGGAGGCGCCTTCCCACGATCTCCGCGGCCGGGTAGCCGAGCAGCTCGGCGGTGCGCGCGTTCACGAAGAGGGTCCGCGCCTCGGCGTCCATGAGCCAGATCCCTTCGTAGGACGTGTCCACGATCTGCCGGTAGCGCGCGTCGCTCTGCCGGGCGGCGCGCTCGGCGCGGTCGCGCGAGATGGCGATCGCCGCCAGATGGGTGGCGTGGTCCACCCAGCGCTCCTCGTCTGGGGTGGGCCCTCGGCTCTCGCGGTAGTACATCGCGAAGGTCGCCAGCACCTCGCCGCCGTCGGCGGCGAAGATCGGGCTCGACCAGCAGGCCCGCAGGCCCCAGGGCAGCACCAGGTGCCGGTAGGCCTGCCAGTAGGGATGAGTGCCGATGTCTTCCACGATGACCCGTTCCCGCCGGTAGGCGGCCGTGCCGCAGGAGCCGGCCTGCGGCCCGATCTGCAGGCCGTCGATGGCGCGCATCAGCTCGCGGGGCAGGCTGGGCGCGGCGCCGTGGCGCACGCGGCCGCTCTCCGCGTCGACCATCAGGATCGTGCAGACCATGCCCTTGGCCTGGCGCTCCACCAGCAGCACGCAGCTCTCCAGCACCGCCGGGAGCGGGGCGCCGGAGGCGATCTGCTCGAGCACCTCCCGCTGGCCTTCCTCGAAGGACCGCTGGCGTTCCCGCTCGGCGCCCTCGGAGGCGGCGCGCTCGATCGCCGGACCGAGGTGAGCACGGCCTTGCCCCCGCAGGCAGACCGCCGCGCCGAGCCGGATCGCCTCGTCCGCCACGTCGACGAAGCTCTCGGCCACCAGCAGGAGAGGCGGTCCCGCGCGCGCCTCCCGCCCGCGGAAGGCATTCAGCGCCGGAGGGAGCCGCGTGCCGTCGGCCACCGAGACCGCCGCATCCCAGCGCCCGGCGGCGAGGGCGGACCGGCAGGCCTCCTCGCTCTCGACGTGAGTGCACCGCGCCGCGTCGCCCCCCAGCGTTGCGGCGACCCAGGCGGCGTCGTCGACCGAGTCCGCGATGCAAAGCACCCGAGGGGGTCCCATGAGCTTCGGCTTGACGCTAAGGATAGTCCCGGGAAACCCGGGGTCGCCCTGGGAAAACCCGTCCATCGCGTGAAAAAGAATCTACCAGCGGCGTGCTCAGGACACGCCGGCCGAAGGCCTTCCTTGTCCGCCGTCACGCCTTCGCATGCTGGCATTTCCGTTGCTAAACGACTGCGGCATGGACGGGGAATTGGTCGATGCAGCGACGATGACCGAGGAGAACGGGGAGGCTCTCGGCACCCGGTCGGAGGCCGACAGCCTGTTCGTGGTCGGGGTGGGGGCCTCGGCCGGGGGACTGGAGGCGCTCGAGCAGTTCTTCGGGGTGATGCCCGAAGAGAGCGGGCTCGCCTTCGTGGTCGTCCAGCACCTGTCGCCCGACTTCCGCAGCGTGATGGACGAGCTGCTGGCGCGCCGCACCCGCATCCCGATCCTCCTGGTGGAGGACGGGGTGCGCGTGGCTGCCAACCGCATCTACCTGATCCCTCCCAAGAAGGAGATGATCATCTCCGGCGGCCGCCTGCTGCTGAGCGACAAGGGCTCGGCCGGGGAGCTCACGCTGCCGATCGACATCTTCTTCCGCTCTCTGGCGCAGGAGCTGGGGCCGCGCGCGGTCGGGGTCGTGCTCTCCGGAGCCGGCAGCGACGGGGCCCGCGGCATCCGCGACATCCACGACGCCGGCGGCCTGGTGCTGGTGCAGGACGGGAGCACCGCCGGGTTCGACGGGATGCCGCGCAGCGCGATCGACACCGGGGTGGCCGACCACGTGCTGGCGCCCGGTGAGATGGCTCGCGTGCTGGTGGAGCACCGCCGCGCGCCGGCGGCCCCGGACGCGCTGGCGGCGACCTCGGGCGCGCTGCGCCCCTTCGGCGTGTCGGCCGCGCTGCGTTTCCTGCAGAAGGCGTACGGCATCGACTTCTCCCACTACAAGCAGTCGACGGTCCTGCGGCGCATCGAACGCCGCCTGCAGCTCACCCAGGCGCCGGCCCTCGAGGATTACGTGGAGCGCCTGGCCGCCGACCCCGAGGAGCTGGACGCGCTCTTCCGCGACCTGCTCATCGGCGTCACCCGCTTCTTCCGCGACGGCGAGGCCTTCGACTGCCTGGAGCAGGTGGTGCTGCCCGAGCTGCTGGAGCGCACGCCGCCCACCGACGAGTTCCGGGTCTGGGTGGCCGGGTGCGCCACCGGCGAGGAGGCCTACTCGATCGCGATCCTGCTGCAGGAGCTCCTGGCCAGGCGCGAGGACCGGCGGCGCGTGAAGATCCTGGCCACCGACGTGCACCGCGGCTCGCTGGAGTTCGCCAGCCGCGGCCTCTACGACGAGGAGCGCCTGGCGCACGTCAAGCCGGCGCTGCTGGAGCGCTACTTCGACCGCCGAGGTCCCAGCTATCAGATCTCGCCGGAGCTGCGGCAGCTGGTGGTCTTCGCGCCTCACAACGTGGTCAAGGACGCGCCCTTCACCCGCATCGACCTGGTCAGCTGCCGGAACATGCTCATCTACCTGCAGCCGCTGGCGCAGAAGAAGGTGCTCAGCCTCCTCCACTTCGCCCTGAAGCGGCGCGGCGTTCTCATCCTGGGGCCGAGCGAGAACGTCGGCGCGCTGGCCGACGACTTCGAGGCCGTCGACCCGCACTGGCGCATCTACCGCAAGCACCGCGACGTGCGGCTGCCGCGCGACATGAGGGTGAGCGTGCCGCAGCACGTCCGGCTGGTCGGAGCCCATGCCGAGCCGGGCGGGCCGGCCGCCGGGCTGCCGCTGTCGCAGGTGATCGGCGTCTACGACCGGCTGCTCGACGAGTACATGCCGCCCAGCCTGCTGCTGAACGAGAAGCGCGAGCTGGTGCACGCCTTCGGCGGCGCCGGCAAGCACCTCAAGGTGCGCGACGGCAGGCCGTCGCTCGACGTCCTCGACCTCGTCCCGCCGGACCTCAAGATGGTGCTCGCCGGCGCGCTGCAGAAGGCGATGAAGGAGCAGGGGAACGTCGCCTACAGCGGCCTCACCCTGAACGTGAACGGCGAGCCGCGCTCTCACCGGGTCAGCGTCCGCCCGGTGCTGAGCCCGAGCGCTGCCGGGGCCCACCTGCTGGTCACCCTGGAGCCGACCGACGTTCCGCCGCCTTCGCGCACGCCCGAGTCGGACATGGACCTCGACCAGATGTCGCGCGACCAGGTCGGCTCGCTGGAGCTGGAGCTGCGCCGCACCAAGGAGAGCCTGCAGGCGACGATCGAGGAGCTCGAGACCAGCAACGAGGAGCTCCAGGCCACCAACGAGGAGCTGCTGGCCTCCAACGAGGAGCTGCAGAGCACCAACGAGGAGCTCCAGAGCGTCAACGAGGAGCTCTACACCGTCAACGCCGAGTACCAGAAGAAGATCGCCGAGCTGACCCAGCTCACCAACGACATGGACAACCTGCTGGCGTCGATCGACGTCGGCACCGTCTTCCTGGACCGGAACCTCTGCATCCGCAAGTTCACGCCGCTGACCGCGGCGAGCTTCAACCTGCTGCCGCAGGACATCGGCCGCCCGATCAGCGGGTTCAGCAACAACCTGCGCTACCCGCGTCTCCTGGAGGACCTGCAGGAGGTCCTGCGCGAGGAGCGGGCGATCGAGCGCGAGATCTGCGACGGCGCCGGCGACTGGTTCTTCCTGCGTATCCTGCCCTACCGGGCCCGGGGCGTGGTGGACGGTGTGGTGCTCACGCTCATCGACGTGAACGGGCTCAAGGCCGCCGAGGACGCCGTCTTCCACGAGCGTTACCTGCTGAACAGCCTGATGGACAGCGTGCCCGACGCCATCTACTTCAAGGACGCCGCCGGGCGCTTCATCCGTGTGAACCGCGCCATGGCCGACCGCCTCGGGCTGGCGCGCTCCGCCGAGGCGGCCGGGAAGACCGCCGCCGAGCTGGCGCCGGAGTCGATGGCCGCCGCGTTCGAGGAGAAGGACCGGCGCGCGATCGGAGGCGAGGCGCAGGCCTACGCCGAGGAGAGGCACGACGGGGCGGGCGGCCGCGCCGCCTGGTTCCTGACGACGCGCCAGTCGCTGCGCGACCGCGACGGCACGGTGCTGGGCATGCTGGGCGTGGCCCGCGACGTGACCGCCCAGAAGCGGGCCGAGGAGGAGATCCGGCAGGCGGTGAAGCGGCGCGACGACTTCCTGGCGATGCTCTCCCACGAGCTGCGCAACCCGCTGGCGGCCATCGTCAACGCCGCCGCGCTGCTCAAGCGGGTCGATGCGGTGGCTGGCGGCGCCGCGGGGATCGCCTCCGCCAAGTCTCCGGCGACCGCGACCCGCTCTGCAAACCTCAGGAGCATGGAGATCATCGACCGCCAGACGCGGCAGATGACCCGCCTCCTGGACGACCTCCTGGAGGTCAGCCGCATCACCCAGAACAAGATCGAGCTGCGCCGAGAGCCGGTGGACGCGCGCCCGATCGTTACCGACGGCGTCGCCGCGCTGCGCGAGAAGTTCCGGTCCCGCAGCATCGACCTGGCGGTCGACATCGACGACGCGCCGGTGGTGGTGGAGGCCGACCCGGCTCGTTTGCAGCAGATCGTGGTCAACCTCCTCGACAACGCCGCCAAGTACAACTGCGAGGGGTGCACCGTGGAGCTCAGCCTGCGGCGTGAGGGGAGCGAGGCCGTCTTCCGGGTGCACGACGACGGCCCGGGCATCGACCCGGCGCTCCTGGACACCGTCTTCGAGCCGTTCGTGCAGGGGCGCGCCACGCTGCATCGCACCGAGGGCGGCATGGGCGTCGGCCTCAGCGTCGTGCGGGCGCTGGTCTCGATGCACGGCGGGCGCATCGACGCCTTCAGCGACGGCCAGGGCAGCGGCTGCGAGTTCGTGGTACGCCTGCCGCTGGCCTCCGCGGAGCCGGTGGCCGCGGCGCCGCCCCGGCGCCAGGTCGCCTGGCCGCCCGGCAAGCGCGTCGTGGTCATCGAGGACAACGCCGACAGCTGCCAGACGCTGCAGCTCCTGCTGGAGCAGGCCGGCTACGAGGTGTTTGCCGCAGCCGACGGGAAGAGCGGGCTGGAAACGATCGAGCGGGAGCGGCCCGACATCGCGATCGTGGACGTCGGGCTGCCGATCATGAACGGCTTCGAGCTGGCGCGGCTGGTGCGCGCCGGGGCGACGCGCTCCGACCTCTACCTGGTCGCGCTCACCGGCTACGGCCAGGCCGCCGACCACGCCGCGGCTCTGGCCGCCGGATTCGACGAGCACCTGGTCAAGCCGCTGGATCCGGAAGAGCTGATGCGCCTGGTCAGCCGCGAGCCCCAGCAGTAGCGCCGCGGCAACGGCTTGCACCACCCGCCGCCCGGGTGGTGCAAGCGCCGGGTGTGAGGGTCGCTACTTGCCGCAGGTGGCGCCGGCGGCGGCGGCCACGATGGCGTCCCGCTGCTCCTCGGTGATCAGGCCGGCGGCCAGGAAGGCATCGGCCGTCCTGGACACCGCCGAGACGTACTGGCCGTGGTTCTTCCAGCTGCCGCCGCCGCTGGGGCCGGCGCAGGGGACGAGCTGGGCGATCGAGCAGCCGTCGCCGTTCACCGCCGCGCCCTGGGCGCTGCCGGAGCACTTGTCGAGCGAGTCGGGCACGCCGTCGCCGTCGGCGTCCACCACCACCGGCGTGACGACGGCCGACAGGGCGTCGATGTTGGCGATGAAGCCGTAGCAGGCGTAGGGCTCGCAGGCGGGGTCGGCGATGAAGAGCCCCACGAACGCCCGCGGCCAGACCTGGTTCAGGTAGGTGGCCGGATGGCCCGGCAGCCGACCGCCGGCCTCGTCGATCAGCAGGACCGAGACGCTGTAGTCGACTCCGCTGCGCTGGCCGGCGGCGAACACGTAGTGCTGGTCGTAGAGGAAGCCGTTGACGGTAGCCGGTCGGATTCGTGTCGTAGCCCTTGGCAGTGCCCTGAACGGTCACGAGGTCCGCAGAGGCCAGGCCGCTGGCCAGGCAGAGCGCTGCCAGGGTGGTGGTGATCTTTTGCATGTCTCTCCTCCTAGTTTGTTGCGGTGCTACCGCGTCGAGATCTCATCGGACGTGCTGGTCGTCCCACGCTCCGGGGACGCTCCGCAGCAGCTCGCTCATGTGCGGGTCGCGCGCGGCGGCGGGGCGCGCGCAGTGATAGCCCTGGACCAGGTCGATCCCGCAGCCGCGGACCTCCTCGACGTCCGCCGGCCGCTCGACCCCCTTGGCGACGACGCGGAAGCCGGCGATCTGTCCGAGGTTCACGGTGGCGATCAGCGTCTTCCTGACGTCCCGGTCGGACGCCAGGGCGCGGACCACGCTCTGGTGCAGCTTCAGGTACTCCGGCGGGGCATCCATCAGGAGCTGGAAGCCGGTGGCGAACGGGGAGCCCTCGTCGTACGCGATCCGGATGCCGAACCGCCTGATGTCCCGCACCGCCGTGACCAGGCGCGTCTGGTCGAACTCCGGGTCGTCGAGGCCGATGTCCAGGATCAGGCGATAGGGGGAGATCCCGGCCCGCTCGGCCTCCTGGAGCAGCTCTTCCAGGAAGAACGTGGAGGTGACCGATTCGGCGCCGACATTCAGGCAGAGGCGCGGCGAGCCCGGGAGGGCGGCCGCCCTCATCAGGATGGTGCCGAGGCAGAGAGCGTCGAGCTGCGTCCCCTCACCGCGCGGGCGGAAGAAGGCGAAGAGGCGCTCCGGCTGCTCGAGCTGCGTGCCCTTCGGCCCACGGATCAACCCCTCGACGGCGTGGACGACCGCGCCTGCCGGCCGGAGCTCGAAGAGAGGCTGGAAGACCACGTCGAGGCCACCCACTCCGGCGAGCAGGTGCCGCAGGGCCGCGGTGGTGGGGGGAATGCCGGTGAGCTGGGTGCCGGAAACGGCCGCGGCGGTTTGTCGCATCCGATCCTCCTTCGCAGGGAGGAACATGGGAAGCGCGCGCCCCGCCGGCTTCAGCGAGCGCTCAAGACGCTCTCAAGACGCCTTCAAGACGCGACCTCAGGTGAGCGGGATCACGGCTGGCGGGAGCCCGACCAGGATCAGCCGGAAGCCGAGCCGCGTGGCGTCCCGGGCCAGCGCCTCGGCCGGCTCCGGGGCCGGCTGGCCCGGTATCGAGCCCAGACGGACCAGGATGCGCCTCAGGGAGAGCTCCAGCGGGACCAGGTGGTGACGCCGAGCCTCGACGAGCGCCAGGCGCGCCGTCCGGGCCGCCCCCTCCGGGTCACCCTTTCGGGCCAAGACCTCGGCCTGGGCCAGGGCCAGCTCCAGGCGCGACCACGGCATCTGGCTCGTGCGGGCGAGCTCGGCGGCCCGGGCCAGCGGAGCCTGCGCCTCGCCCACCTTGCCGAGCGCCGCCAGCGCCCGGGCCCGCCGCGCCAGCGCCACGAGCTCGGGGTCCAGGTAGCGCTCCTTCCGGAAGAACTCGGCGGCGACGCGTGCCGACTCGGCGGCCTCGGTGTGGAGGCCGGCGGCGAGCTGCACGAAGGAGAGCTCGAGCGTCGAGGCAGCGCCGTAGGCGTCCTGTCCGTGCTGCTTGCGCAGCGCGGCCGCGGCCTCCGCCGTCTTCAGGGCCTGCTCCGGCTTCCCCTCCCAGGCCAGGACCTCGGCGATCCCCATGAGAGACCCCCCCTCGTTCGCGGAGTGGCCGATCTCCCGGGCGATCGCAATCCCCTCGTCCAGGTGGTGCCGGGCCGCCGGCAGGTCGCCGGCCCGGATGTCGGCGTCCCCCAGGTTGAGCAGGTCCCGCGCGACGCCCTCCCGGTTGCCGACGCCGCGGTTCAGGGTCACCGATCGCTCGAACACCTGGCGTGATTCCTCGAGCCGGCCGAGGTTCCGGAGCACCACCCCGCGGTTCCCGAGGGCCAGGGACTGAGCCTGGGCGGTGCCGGTGGCCAGGGCGGCGGCGTCGGCCCGCTCGAAGATCACCAGGGCCTGAGCCAGCTCCCCGCGGTCCTTGGCGAGGATGCCCAGGTTGTTGAGCACCGCCGCGACGAGCTTCACGCTGCCCGCCTCCTCGGCCGCGGCGAGCGACTCCTGGTACTGGCGGCGCGCCGCGTCCAGGTCCCCCTTGTCGGCGAGGAGGTTCGCGAGCCCGTTGGCCGCGCGCGCGGCGGCCAGGCGGTCTCCCAGGGCGCGGAACAGACGGCCGGCCTCGGTGAAGAGCGGGATGGCCTCGTCGGCGCGTCCCTTCTCCGCGAGGCTGACGCCCTTGCGGAGGAGCGCGCGGGCGGCCATCGTGGTCGAGCCGCCCCTGGTGGCGCCGGCGATGGCGCGGTCGGCGGCGGCCACCGCGCGGTCGAAGTCGCTCACCGAGTCGGCCGCCTTCGCCTCGACGACGTCCACCCGCGGATCGGAAGTGCCCGCCCGGCGGAGCGTATCGACGACCTCGAGCGCCTTCCTGCCGTTGCCCCCCTCGGCGAGCGCGTTCGCCAGCCCCACGCCGTAATCCATGTCGTCGGGGTAGAAGCGCCAGAGTCCGGAGTACAGGTCGGCGGCCTTGTCCCAGGCGCGGGTGGCGTCGCTGACGCGAGCCTGGAGGAGCAGCGACTCCTCGCGGGAGAGGCCGGCTGCCAGAGAGGCCGCGGTCTGAGCCGCCTGCCGCGCCTTGGCGTCGTAGCCGAGGCTCGCCCAGGCCTCGGCCAGGGCCGCGTGCGCCGGCGCGAAGGTGGGCTCGGCTTCGACGGACGCCTGGAGCAGCTCGATCGCCCCTTTCTCGTCCAGCGAGCGCAGGCGCGCCAGGCCGCCGTAGTAGCTGCGGCGGGTCGCCTCGAGCTGAGGGACCGCGCGCCGCAGGCCGGCGCGCTGCTCGTCGCTGACGCTGCCGGCCGAGAGCCGCTGGCGCAGCACCGCGGCGGTGCGCGAGACCAGCGCGAAGAGCTCGGAGTCCGCGCCGGTCTCGGCGTGCGCGGTGAGCGTCTCGCCCGAGGCGGCCTCCTGCAGGCGCACTTGCAGCCTCAGGCGCTTCCCCTCCGGGGTGTCGAGCGGCACGTACGAGCCGGTGACCACGTAGTCGGCGGCCAGCGCCTGACGCACCCGCGCCAGCGTCTCGGGAGCCAGCGCGACCCCTTCGGCGATCGGCGTCTCCCGCTTCAGGCGGCTCACGCTCTCGCCGGGCACCAGGTGGAGCGTGCCGCCGGCGGCCAGCTCGGCGTCCAGCATCTCGGCCAGAGCCATGCCCAGCCAGCCGGCGCTCTCCACGTCGGAGAGGTTCTGGAAGCCGAGCACCGCCACCGACGGACGCGGCGCGCGGGCGGACCGGCGCGAAGCGCGCGGCTGCAGAAGCGCGGCGCCGGCCGCCGCGAGGACGAGCATCGCCCCGATCGCCAGCGGGAGGCGCGACTTCCGCGGAGGCGCGTCGGTGTCGAACGCGGGCACGGGCGCGACGGCGGCCTCGGCGCCGGGGGCGCCCTCGCCGGCGAGGCGCGGCGCGGGCTGTGGCGGCCGCTCGGCCAGGGTGACCGGCGCGACGAAACGGTAGCCGCGCCGCGGGACCGTCTCGATGAACTTGCCGTCGCCGAGCGCCTGCCGGAGCACGAAGACGTTCTGGCTGAGGTTGGCCTCGCTGACGAAGGTGTCGGGCCAGAGCGTGGCCATCAGCTCCTCGCGCGTCATCACCCGGCCGCGGTTCCTCACCAGCAGCGCCAGCGTGGCGAAGACCTTCGGCGCCAGCGGCACCGCCTGGCCGTCGACGGTGAGCGTCTCGGCGCGCACGTCGACGCGGCAGCGCCCGATCTCGTAGAGCGCGTCCTCTTCGCTCACCGCCACGGCGGCGAGGATAAGGCGGGCGACGCGCCGGCTCGAACGCCTGCTACGCAGGCGCACCAAAGAGCGAGTCGGCGTACCTCCCCATGCTGCGGGGAACCCGAGCCGGGTTCCCCGCGCCTCTCCGCGCCCGGGGCACGGAGGATTACCCAGGAGCCCGATCGTCAGTAGCGGTAGTGCTCGGTCTTGAAGGGCCCCTCGGCCGGGACGCCGATGTACTCGGCCTGCTTGGACGAGAGCGTCGTCAGCTTCACGCCCAGCTTGTCGAGGTGCAGCCGGGCGACCTTCTCGTCGAGCCTCTTGGGCAGCACGAAGACCTTGCGGTCGTAGGAGGCGCCGTTCCTGGCCAGGTCGAGCTGGGCCAGCACCTGGTTGGAGAAGCTCATCGACATCACGAAGGACGGGTGGCCGGTGGCGCAGCCCAGGTTCATGAGGCGCCCCTCGGCCAGCACCAGCACCGAGTGCCCGTCGGCGAAGCGCCACTCGTCGTACTGCGGCTTGACGTTGTGCTTGGTGACCTTCCCCTCGCGCTTCTGCCGCTCGAGGCCGGCCATGTCGATCTCGTTGTCGAAGTGGCCGATGTTGGCGACGATCGCCTTGTCCTTCATGGCCGCCATGTGCTCGACCGTGAGCACGTCGCGGTTGCCGGTGGCGGTGATGAAGAGGTCGGCGCTGCCGATCACGTCCTCGACCGGGCGAACCTCATAGCCTTCCATGGCGGCCTGCAGCGCGCAGATCGGGTCGATCTCGGTGACCACGACGCGCGCGCCTTGACCGCGCAGCGCCTGGGCGCAGCCCTTGCCGACCTCGCCGTAGCCGCAGACGACCGCGACCTTGCCGGCCAGCATGACGTCGGTGGCGCGGTTGAGGCCGTCCACGATGGAGTGGCGGCAGCCGTAGGTGTTGTCGAACTTCGACTTGGTCACCGAGTCGTTCACGTTGACGGCCGGGAAGAGGAGGCGCCCCTCGCGCTCCATCTCGTAGAGCCGGTGCACGCCGGTGGTGGTCTCCTCGGAGACGCCGCGGATCGCCGGGGCCACGCGGTGCCAGCGCTTCGGGTCCTCCTTGTGGAGGCGCGTCAAGAGGGCCAGCACGATCGCCAGCTCCTCGTTGTCGGCGGTCGAAGGGTCGGGCACCGCGCCCTCCTCCTCGAACTGCCAGCCCTTGTGGATGAGGAGGGTGGCGTCGCCGCCGTCGTCGACGATCTGCGTGGGCCCCAGGCCGCCGCCGAAGTCGAGCGCGCGGGCGGTGAAGTCCCAGTATTCGGTCAGCGACTCCCCCTTGAAGGCGAAGACCGGGACGCCGCGCGGCGCCTCCGGCGTCCCCTGCGGACCCACCGCCACCGCGGCGGCGGCGTGGTCCTGCGTCGAGAAGATGTTGCAGGAGACCCAGCGGACATCGGCGCCGAGCTCCACCAGCGTCTCGATCAGCACCGCGGTCTGGATCGTCATGTGGAGCGAGCCCATGATCCGCTGCCCTTGAAGCGGCTTCGTGGCCCCGTGCTCGGCGCGCAGCGCCATCAGCCCCGGCATCTCCTGCTCGGCCAGCCGGATCTCCTTGCGCCCCCATTCGGCCAGGGAGAGGTCCTTGACGAGGAACGTCTCGGTACGGGTGTCGGCGATTGCGCTCATGCGTGGGTTCCTTTCTGGTTCTTTGTCGCGAGTGGAACGCAGGGTTTGGTACCGGCGGCCAGCAGCAGCGCCGGACCCTTGGCCTCGGCCTCGGGCGGCAGCGGCATGCAGGTCGCGCCCTCGAGGCCGGCGGAGGTGAGGAGGCGGGTCAGCTCCCGCGCGGTGAAGCCGTCGCGGCGCTGTCCCATGCGGAGCCGGAAGTCTTCCCGCCCGTGCCGCTGCAGGTCGACGACGACCGCGCGGCCGCCCGGCACCAGGAGCCTGGCCATCTCGGCCAGCGCCTGCGGGACGTCGGGCAGGTGGGTGAGCGCCAGCAGCAGCAGCGCCGCGTCGCAGGAGCCGTCCGGCAGGGGCAGGGCCGCCAGGTCGGCCTCGTGGAGCTCCACGTTCCCGAAGGCACGCGTCTTCTTGCGGGCCGAGGCCAGCATCTCCGGCGACTGGTCGACCGCGATCACCCGGGCCACGTGCGGGGCGAGGCGCACGGCGACGTCGCCGGCGCCGCAGGCCAGGTCGGCGACCACCAGGTGGCGCGGCAGCAGGGCGGTGAGCGCGCTCTCGGTGAAGCGCCGGCCGTAGAGCTCGGCCCGCAGCGTCTCCCACTCCGAGGCGACGCCGGCGAAGAAGGCGCGTGAGTCCTCGGAGCGCTCGGCCAGCCGGCGCTCCAGGCGCAGGCGGTCCTGGGAGAGCGCCGGCCAGCCGGCGATCCCGGCCCGCGCCACCTCCCAGAGGCCGCGCGCCTCCTCGGGCAGCTCGCCGTTGGCCAGGCGGTAGAAGTTCGCGGTCCCGGCGCTGCGGGCGGTCACCCAGCCGGTGTCGGCCAGCGCCTTGAGGTGGCGCGACACGCTGGACTGCGGCATCTGGACGATGTCGGCGAGCTCGCCCACGCCCAGCTCCTCGCCTTCCAGCAGCGCCAGCATCCGCAGGCGCACCGGGTCGGCCAGCGAGCCGAGGCGGGAGACCAGGAGCGCGGGGTCGGTGGCTTTCATCCGAATTTCCGGATGAAAGGATAATACCTCCAATCCCCTCTGTCAAGGGTCGTCGACAACCTGCCGACGAAATCGTCCGTCCACCGCCGAGAACGAGTGCCGGTGAGCGGCACCATGGCCATGAAGGACTACGACCTCTGGGCCCTCGACCGGACCGCGACCGGCTGGAGCGCGCCGAAGCACCTCGGGACGCGGGTCAACAGCGAGGCCGCCGAGTCCACGACCTCGATCGCGGCCGATGGGACGCTCTCTACGTCGCCAGCGAACGCGCCGGCGGGAAGGGGCGCCGCGATCTCTACCGCGCCCGGCTGGTGGACGGCGAGTACGCCGCGCCCGAGCCGCTGGAGGGCCTGAACACCGAGCTCGACGACTCAAACCAGTACATCGCGCCCGACCAGGGCTACCTCCTCTTCGCCTCGGACCGCGCCGGCGGCGGCGTCTCGCGCTTCTACGTCTCCTACCAGCGCGACGGCCGATGGTCGCCGCCGGAGGCCCTGCCGGACATGATCCACGGCGCGGCCTCGGTGCTCACGCCGGTGGTCACGCCCGACGGCAAGCGGCTGGAGCTGGCGGGGCTCGGGTTGAAGCCCCGATAGGGACCTGAAGGAGAGCTACGTTCTGACATGCTCCAAGACACACCTCGACACACTCACGTCTGACAGCAAGCCGCTCCAAGTCACAGCGAAAGGCTGATCCGAAGCCGCCTTCTCGTGGCGCGACGCTTGCGTCGCCTGGCTTGAACCGACGCGCGCGCTGTGCGACCGGCACTTCTTGAGCGCAAACCGCATCGATTGGAGAGGAATACCCTGAGGATCCTCATTGCCGACGACGACCCCGTCTCGCGGCGGGTGCTGGAGAGCACTCTGATGCGCCTCGGCCACGAGGTCGTGGCCGTTGCCGACGGCGGAGCCGCGGTGGAGGCGCTCCTCGCGCCGGACGGACCGCGGTTCGCGATCCTCGATTGGATGATGCCCAGCGCGGACGGCCTCTCGGTCTGCCGCGCGATTCGGCGCCACAGCGTGCCTTACGTCTACGTCATGCTCCTGACGGTTCGGGACCGCAGCGAGGACGTGATCGCCGGGCTGGACGCCGGAGCGGACGACTTCCTCACCAAGCCGTTCGACCCGGTCGAGCTGCGGGCACGGCTCCGATCGGGCGAGCGCGTGGTCGAGCTGCAGGAGCGGCTCCTCAGGCAGATCACCGACCGCGAGCTGGCCGAGGGCGCCCTGGCCGAGTCGGAGGAACGCTACCGGGTCCTCTTCGAGAGGAACCCGCATCCGATGTGGGTCTACGACGTCGATTCGCTCGAGATCCTGGCGGTCAACGACACCGCGGTCACCCGTTACGGCTACTCCCGCGACGAGTTCCTCGGGATGTCTCTGCTCGACCTCTACCCGGACGAGTCTCGCGCCGAGGTGCGCAGGATCGTCACCGACCTGTCCGGCACGGTCAGGGACCTGGGTGTTCGGACTCAATGCCGCAAGGACGGAGGGCTCATCCAGGCCGAGGTCACGACGCACGACCTGAGCTTGACCGACCGGCGAGCCCGCATGGTGCTGTCGGTCGACGTTACCGAGCGCAAGAGCCTCGAGGAGCAGCTCCGGCAGGCGCAGAAGATGGAGGCGGTCGGTCGCCTCGCCGGGGGGATCGCCCACGACTTCAACAACATCCTGGCGGTCATCATCGGCTATTCCGACATCCTCGGCCGTGAGCTCGAAGACTCGGACCCACGGCTCCAGCGTCTGCAGCAGATCCAGCTCGCCGCCGACCGCGCCGCCACGCTGACGCGGCAGCTGCTCGCCTTCAGCCGCAAGCAGGTGCTGAAGCTCTCGGTGCTGGACGTCAACGAAGTCCTCTCGGGGATCGGGCCGATGCTGCGCCGGCTGATCGGCGCGGACGTCCATCTCGCGGTCGTGCTCGGCAAGGACGTGGCGCCGATACGCGCCGACGCCGGGCAGATCGACCAGGTGATCCTGAACCTGGCCGTCAACGCGCGCGACGCCATGCCCAAGGGCGGCAAGCTCACCCTTCAGACGGATAACGCCGAGGTCGGGGCCGGCTCGAAGACGCACCTCCGCGTGGCCCCCGGCCGATACGTGGTGCTGACCGTCTCGGATACCGGTGTAGGGATGGACGCGGAGACGCGCGCGCACATCTTCGAGCCGTTCTTCACCACCAAGCCGATCGGGCAGGGAACCGGGCTCGGCCTGGCAACGGTCTACGGCATCGTCAGCCAGAGCGGCGGGAGCGTCGTCGTCGACACCGAGCCGGGACGCGGCACCACCTTCAAGATCTACCTGCCCCGGTTCGAGCTGGAGCGCGAGCCCGTGGTGTCGGCGGATCCTCCGCCCGCCCGGCCACGTGGCGGAAGCGAGACGATCCTCCTGGTCGAGGACGAGACATCACTCATGCACCTCAACTCGGAAGTGCTCCGTGGCTACGGCTACAACGTGCTGGCGGCGGGCGCCGGCGACCAGGCCCTGGCGATGGCCGACAGATGCACCGGGCCGATCGACCTCCTGGTGACCGACGTCGTCATGCCGGGTCTCTCCGGCAGCGCGCTGGCAGGCCAGCTCCTGGAGGGACGGCCCCACACGAAGATCGTCTATGTCTCCGGGTATGCCAGCGATGCCCTCGTTCACCACGGCGTCTCGGAGTCGACGGCGGCATTCCTGGAGAAGCCGTTCACGCCGCGTGCGCTGGCGGGGAAGGTCCGTGAGGTGCTCGACGGGCGTTGACGTGGCCCGGCGGGCAACTCCGAGGTGGTGAGCTCGACGCCGGCCTCGAGCTCGACCCGGTGCGAGAAGATGGCCGCATGCGATGCCTGCTCGTCTCCCTCGCGCTCCTGGCAGCTCCGCCGGTGGCCCCTCCGGCGGGCGTCCCTCCGCACGTGCGCGCCATGGAGAGTGCGGTGCCGACCGAGTCGGACCCGGTCAAGGAGCCGGCCAGCTGGCTGCTGTCGTTCCTGGACGTCGAGACCACCGGCCTGGTGCCCGGCTATCACGAGATGATCGACGCCGGCTTCGTCGTCACCGACCTCGACGGCGCGGTGAAGGACAGCCTCTTCCTGCGGGTTCAGCCCGAGCACCCGGAGCGGCTCTCCGCCGGCGCGCAGCGGGTGAACGGCTTCGACGCGGCCAAATGGCGGAAGCTGCACGCGCTCTCCTCGCGGGCCGCGGTGGAGAGCATCGTCGCCTTCCATCGCCGGGTGGCCGGCGACAAGCACGTCCTCCTGGTGGCGTTCAACTGTCAGTTCGACACGTCGTTCCTCGATCACCTGTTCCGGCGAGCCGGGCGCAGCTGGCGCGAGCTCTACCACTACTTCGTGCTCGACCTGCCGTCGATGGCCTGGTCGCTCGGCTACCGCGACCTCAAGAACGATGCGCTGGCCCGGCGGCTGGGCGTGCCCGACGAGCCCAGGGTGGCCGTGGAGCACACGGGGCTGACCGGCGCCGAGCTCAACGTGCGGATCTACCGCGCGCTCCGGCAGAAAGGGGCCGCCCCACCTCCCGACCGATGACGATGCGCTCTCTGCGCGGTGCCCTCGCAGGACTGGCGGCGCTCGCGCTGCTGGGGGGCCCGCTAGCCGCCCAGCGCCTGCCGGTGAAGTCGTTCGGCACGGCCGACGGGCTGCCGAGCTCCTACGTCACCGCGATCGTCGCCGACCCGCAGGGGTTCCTCTGGTTCGCGACCCGCGGCGGGCTGGCGCGCTTCGACGGGTCGACCTTCGCGAGCTGGGGGACCGACGACGGCCTGCCGGTGCCGGCGGTGAACCACCTCCTGGTCGGCAGGGACGGCACCTACTGGATCGCCACCAACGGCGGCGGCGTCTGCCGGTTCGACGTCTCGCCGGCGCGCCAGGGCGCCGAGGCATCACGGTTCGAGACGATCTCCGTCGGCGAGAGCGCCGTCACCAACCGCGTCAACGCGCTGCTGGAGACCAGAGCGGGCCGGCTCTGGGCGGCGACCGACGGAGGGCTCTTCGAGCTGCTGCGGCGCGGGGACCAGGTGACGTCGCGCGAGCTGAAGCTCCCGAAGGGCAACGCCGGAGTCAACGCGCTGCTGGAGGATGCGGCAGGAGACGTCTGGGCGACTTTGCCCCGGAGCGGCCTGGCGCGGGTGAGCCGCGACGGCCAGGTGGAGCTCTTCGACGCCGCCGACGGCCTGCCCAGCAGCGACGTCTGGTCGCTCCTGGCCGCCGCCGACGGCACGGTCTGGGTCGGAGGCAGGGACGCGGTGGCGCACCTCGCCGCCGGCGCCCGCCGCGGCGCGCTCGTCGATCGCGTCGTCCCCCTCGGCCGCGAGGCGACCGACGTGACCGCCCTCCAGCGCACCGGCGACGGGCGGCTGCTGGTGGCGACGTCTAGCGGGCTGGCCGAGGTCCGTCCTACCGGCGTTGACTGGGCCGGAGACGAACGCGGTCTGCCGGGGGCGCGTCTGAGGTGCCTGGCCGAAGACCGCGCCGGCAACCTCTGGATCGGGACCGAGGAAGGCGCGGTGCGCGTGGCGCGCGGAGGGCTCGTCTCGTTCTACGGCTCGGCGGAGCTGCCGCTCGAGCACGTGACGTCGCTCTTCGAGAGCGGGGGCGAGCTCTACGCGTCGGCGAACCGCCGGACGATCCAGCGGCTCGGGGAAGCCCCGGCGAGCCTGAAGATGCCTGTCGCCGACGCGGTCGGCACCCTGTGGCTCCAGCACTACGCGCTGCGCGATCGAGAGGGCGGCTGGTGGGCGTTCACCGGCAGCGGTCTCCTGCGCTTCGCCGCGCTGGCGCGCTTCTCCGATCTCGCGGCCGCCCGGCCGGAGCGCGTCTACACGGCCCGCGACGGGCTCGCCTCGAACCACGTCTTCCGCGCCTACGAGGACGCGCGTGGGGACCTGTGGCTCGGCATTTCCCGACCGCCGAACGCCCTGGCGCGCTGGGAGCGGACCTCGGACCGCATCGCTTCCTATGGCACCGGCGACGGCCTTCCGGAAGGCGGCGTCCCGTACTCCTTCGCGGAAGACAGGTCGGGGCGCCTCTGGATCGGCTTCCACGACGGCGGGCTGGCGCGCCATGAGGCGGGGCGGTTCGCGTACTTCGGCGAGGAGAGCGGAGTGCCGCCCGGCCTTGTCACCAGCCTCTTCGTGGACTCGAAGGGGCGGCTCTGGATGACCGCCAACCGCGGCGGAGCGGCTCTGGTCGAGGATCCCTCCGCTGCGCTCCTCTCCTTCCGCCGATTCACGACGCGCGAGGGGCTCGGCACCAACGACGCTCGCTGCCTGGCCGAGGACCGGCAGGGGAGGATCTACGTCGGCGGAGCGCGCGGCGTCGACCGGCTCGACCTGCCCAGCGGGCAAGTGCGCCACTACACGACCGCGGACGGCCTGGCCAGCGATTTCGTGGTCTCGGCGCTGACCGACAGCCAGGGCAGGCTCTGGTTCGGCACGCTGAAGGGCGTCTCGCTGCTCACCCCCGTGGCCGACCCGGCCGAGCCTCCGCCGCCGGTGCGGATCGTGGGTCTCCTGTCGGCGGGCGTCGAGCGGCGCCTCTCACCGGTCGGCGAGTCGGGCGTCCACGACCTGATCTCGAGCTGGAAGGACGGACCGCTCCGCTTCGACTACCTGGCGATCGCCTTCGGCGCCGGAGAGCGGCTCCGCTTCGCCTGGAAGCTGGACGGCGCGGGCGGCGGCTGGAGCCCGCCCTCTCCGCAGCGTTCGGTCACCTTCGCGAACCTGCCCCCCGGCCGCTACCGTTTCCGGGTGCGCGCCGAGCTGGCCAGCGGCGCCGTCAGCGCGGTGCCCGCCGAGGCGGCGTTCGAGATCCGGCCACCGCTCTGGCGGACGCCCTGGTTCCTCGGCCTCGGCCTGGCCGGCGCGATCGGGCTGGCGATGCTTGCCTATCGCGCGCGTGTCCAGCGGCTGCTGGAGCTGGAACGGACCCGCGCGCGGCTGGCCGCCGACCTCCACGACGACGTGGGCTCGGCGCTCTCGCAGATTGCGGTCCTGGCCGAGGTCCTTCGCTCCGACCTGCCGCGGGGGAACACGGCACAGGAGGAGCCGCTGTCGCGCATGGCGCGCATCTCGCGCGAGGCCGTCGACGCCATGGGGGACATGGTGTGGGCGATCAACCCGGCGCGTGACCGCGTCGGAGACCTCCGTCACCGCGTCAGCCGCTACGCCGCCGAGACGCTTCCCGACGCGGGCATCGAGGTGGAGCTGCCCGGACCGGCCGGCGCCGATGGCGGCGCGCTCGACGCCGACGTGAAGCGCGAGACCTACCTGGTGGCCAAGGAGGCGCTCCACAACGTGGTGAAGCATGCCGGCGCCCGCCGCGTGGCAGTCGGCCTGTCGGTGCACGGACAGGAGCTGCTGCTGACCGTCAGCGACGACGGCCGCGGCTTCGATCCCGCCGCTCGCGCCGACGGGCTCGGCCTGGCCAGCATGAAGCGACGCGCCGAGCGGGTCGGCGGCACGCTGACGATCGAGAGCGCGCCCGGCAAGGGGACCGCGCTCTCGCTCCGCGTGCCGCTGCGGCGGCGGCTTCTCAGCGGCCGTGCGGCGCGCCCGTCACGGTGAGCGTCCCGGCCGGTCTGAAGTTCTCCGTATTTCCAAGGTCGTCGTTCGCCGAGACTTCAACCAGCAGCGGCAGCCCTGCGGCCGACTCCTTGAAGCTGATCTCCAGCTCGAGCGTGACGGTCGATGCCGCCGGTCCGGCAGCGTGGACCGCGCTGCCGTCGAGGTAGAGGGTGGCGGCCGGCGTGCTCAGGACCTCCCGGCTGCCGGGCTCGCGTCCCGATCCGAAGCCGCCGAAGCCGTCGATCTGCTCCTGGAAGACGCTCAGCTCTCCGGTGGCCTCCTCGAACCGGACCCAGAGGGCGATCCGTCCGCCGTCCCTCACCCGCAGGTGAAGCTCCTTCAGGACGCGCCACCCTCCATCCGGCACGGTCCATTCCAGTGCCAGCGTGACGCGCTCTCTGGGCGCGACGGTGACGTCGGCGGGGCTCAGCTCGAACGTGCCGGTGTTGCCCACCTCGCCGCACTGGTCCCCGAAGAAGGCCGGCGCCGGCCGGGTGGAGCTGCTGGTGAAGGTATTGAAGGAGTCGAAGTAGCTGTAGCCGAAGGCGCTCAGGAACTGCTCGTAGCGGTGGCAGTGACTGTTGAAGGCGAGAGCGAAGGCGCAGCTCCGGTCGCAGCTGTAGATCGGATCGGACATGTTAGAGAACGTCGTCAGCCGCCACCACTCGGCGTTCGCCGCCGGTGCCTTGGCCAGATTCCCGGGGACGGTGCCGAGCCAGGTGCTGGCGGCGGCCCTGGAGATCGAGTAGCCGCTGGTGCGCTCCTGCTCGTACGGGTAGCCGAAGCCGAAGTAGTAGCAGTTGTCGCGCGGGCAGGCGTCGACGTAGGTGTCCACGCCGTTGAGCGTGGTGATGAACTTGGTGTTGTCGTTGCGCGCCTCCATCCGCCAGGTCGACTCCACGATCGACGCTCCCTTGCTGTGCCCCCACACCCGCAGCCGGGTCGTCTTGCCTGCCGCGGCGCGAAGCGCGTCGAGCTTGTTCATTACCACCGCCAGCGCCTTCCGGCCGTGCTCCACCGAATTGTCGTAGTCCTGAGCGTCGATGGTCAGGGTCTCCAGCTCGTAGTGCACCACCAGGGCGCAGCGGTTCTTCACGTGCTCGGCGAAGCCGGCGGGCGTCGAGCTGCCCGGGGAGCCGTTCTCGCCGAAGGTGCCGCCGACCACGACGTCGGCGACGTCCTGACACCCTGCCTCGCTGAGCAGCTTGTTCCAGGCCTGCTCCACGCGAAAGGCGCTGGGGAAGACGTTGTAGGCCGGGCCGGGGCCCCGGTCGAGAACGTCCACGATGCGGCACTTCAGGTTCGTGCCGCACACCTTCACCTCGTTGAAAGCGAACGCCGGCGAAGACGTGACCAGGAGTCCCGCCAGCAGCGCGAAGGGGACCGAAGCCTTGCGATGGGTGCTCATTCCTGCCTCCACCTCTGGATGCGCAGGAACGAGAGAAAGCGGACCAAAGGCGCGGCTACTTGGTCGCCGCCTCCTGGAGCGCCGGCTCCGCCAGCGTCCAGCCGAGCTGCCGCGCCCGCGACTTGCTGTAGGTCCCGTCGGGCTCCAGCGTCCCATTCCTCAGCAGCAGGGCCTTGAGCTCCGGCGAGGCGGTCTTCAGCGAGAGCGGGTCGAACGACTCCGGCCGGAAGTGGGTGTTGGGCTGGATGGGCTCGTGGTCGCGGTACAGGTCGCGCTCCGCCCAGACGAAGTAGTGGAAGCGGACGTCGCCGGTGCCCCGAACGACCACGCCGTTCTCGTCCTCCTGGACGACGTAGAGCGTGGTCGCCGAGCCGACGGCGGTCACCGTCGTCATGTAAGAGCCGGGGCGGGCGACCAGCCGGAAGTGCTCCGGGACCGGGATCAGCGCGACGCCGTTGCGAAGACGGTCCGAGCCGCGGAAGTAGACGTCGGACGTGGGCGCCTCGACCGAGACGTACTCGATCTCCTTGGAGGCGTCCTCCGGGTGCGGCTGGATGAACGACTTGGTGGTCGCGGTCAGCTTCTCGCAGCTGATCTCCGAGCCGGCGGCCAGGACTCCGTAGTCCTTCCCGGAGACCTCGGTGGCCACGCGCACGTAGCCGCCGCCGACCTGGTTGTAGAACCCGCCGGCGTTGCCGGTGGCGGTGATCGAGACGCCCAGCACTCCGTTCGCAAAGGGGCTCCCGCTGGAGACCAGGCCGAGCACGCCGGAGACCGCCTGGGAGGTGTTCTCCGCCTGGCCGTAGACGCCGGCCGAGTTGGACAGGCTGACCCCGGCCAGGACCTGCCCGCCGGAGCTGATTCCCCGCACGCCAACGTTGGTCGTGGTCGTCGAGGTCGAGGCGCCGGTGACGCCGGGTCCGCTTCCCTGGTTGATGCCGTAGACGCCGCTGTCGGCGCTGCTGGTCGCTCCCGCCACGCCGGACTTGTTCAGCGGGACGGCTCCGGTGAACCCGCCCCCGGTGCCGAGGACTCCTTGCGCGCTGGGGCTGTCCCCCCGGACGCCGATGCCGCCGCTCCCGTAGACGCCGGTGCCGAAAGTGGCCGTGTTGAAGGCCCGGAAGACCGGGTTGTCCGCGAAGGACGCCGAGCCGCTGAAGGGGAGCGACAGGCCGCTGCCGCCGCCGGTCGCCGAGATGGTGAGCGTGCCGCCCGAGGGAGTGATGGTGACGTTGTTGCCCGCGGCGAGCGTCAGGGGGCCGCTGAGGCCGTTGAGGCTGGTCACCCCGGCGGTGAGGAGGTTGCTCCGGAAGCTCATCTCGAAGCCGGCCGAGTCGTTCGACACGTTGGTGATCTGGGTGCCGTAGACCAGGATCCGCCCCGATCCCGAGAGCACCGAAGCCTCGAGGCGCCCGTTGCTGGTGGAGACGTCGCCGAACGCGGTGGTCGCGTACTGGCGCCGTGAGAACGGTAGGGCGTCGTCCTCCAGGAAGGCGATCTGCGTGCCGCTGGGTCCGCGCAGGACGAAGCGCACGCGCGCCCGCTGCCCGGTGGTCTCCACGAAGCCGAAGTTGTAGCGGAGGTTCTCGGCGTCGTTCTGGCTGACGCCCTGCAGCTCCGAGGTCTCTCCCTGGCCGATCGCGAAGCTGGCCGGCACGGCGCCGAAGAAGAGCCCGACGCTCTCGTCCAGCCGGCCGCTGGCCGGCAGCGAGTAGGTGCGCGACGAGGCCAGGAGCTCGGCCGTCGAGGTGATGCGCAGGGCGCCCGAACGGCCCGGCAGGCCGAAGGTGACTCCGACCACGTCGTCGAAGCGCCGCGTCTCGCCGGCGGCCAGCGTGCCGTCGACGCTGCTGGGAGATGTGTTCGAGGCGTCGGTCTCGTAGAACTGCATCCGGTAGGTCGCGCTCTGGGCCGCCCTGTTCGACAGCCAGACGGTGGAATAGAACTTGGCCCCCTGCTGGCCGTCGGCGCGGGCCACCGCCGGGATGATCACGTCGGTGCCGGAGAAGCCGGCGCGAAGTGGCGAGCTCGACAGGACGACCGCCAGGGCCGGCAGCGCGAGCAGGAGGCGGGGCGAGCGGTCGTTCTTCATCGGTCGCTCCCGGCGGGCTCGGGCAGCTTCCAGCCGAGCTGCGCCGCTCTGGTCTTGTTGTAGGTCCCGTCCGCCTCCAGCGTGCCGTTCTTCACCAGCAGCGCCTTGAGCTCCTCGGGTGCCGAGCCGAGCGCGATCGGGTCGAGCGTCTCCGGCCGGAAGTAGACGTTGGGCTGGATCGGCTCGTGGTCGCGGTACATGTCGCGCTCGGCCCAGACGACGTAGTGGAAGGAGGCATCGCCGGCGCCGCGGACGACGATCCCCGTCTCGTCCTCCTGCGCCACGTAGAGCCCGCCGGCCGCGCCGACGGCGGTCACCGTCGTCATGTAGGAGCCGGCGCGCGCGACGAGCCGGAAGTGCTCCGGGATCGCAATGCCGGCGATGCCGTTCCGGAGCCGGCCGCTGCCGCGGAAGTAGACGTCGGATGTGGGCGCCTCGACCGAGACGTACTCGATCTGCTTGGAGGCGTCCTGCGGGTGCGGCTGGATGAAGGACTTGGTGGTGGCGGTCAGCTTGCTGCAGTAGATCTCCGAGCTCGGGGCCAGGACCGCGTAGTCCTTGCCGGTGCTCTCCACCCCGACCCGCACGTAGATGGAACCGGTCTGGTTGTAGAACGCGCCGGCGTTTCCGGTGGCCGACACGGAGTACCCGAAGACTCCGCTGGCGTACAGGCTGCTGCTGTGGACGACGCCGAAGACGCCGGAAACCGACTTGGTGTCGTTGTCGGCCTCGCCGTAGACCCCGGCCGAGTTCGCCATCCCGACTCCGGTGCCGACCTCCGGTCCCGCCGTGAAGCCGCGCACGCCGATGCCGGCCACCGTGGTGGAGCCCGACGCGCCGTAGACGCCCCGGCCCCCCGCGGTGGCATAGCCCTGAACGCCGATGCCGGTCGGGGACTGCGTTTCCCCGGCCACGCCGTAGGTGTTGCCGGTGGCCGTGAGCGACCGTCCCCAGACGCCGATGCCCCCGGTCGACTTGGACTCGCCGTAGACGCCGGCGGGAAACGAGCCGCTGGTCGCGGTGGCGACGCCGTAGACGCCGGCCGCGCCGGCGACGCCCGAGCTCTCGCCGTAGACGCCTTGCGTCGGGCCGAACCCGTAGACGCCCCGGCCGGTGGTGCTCTCTCCGCGGACGCCCGGACCGGCTCCCTTGTTGAGGCCGGACACGCCGGCATCGGTGCTCTCGGTGACCCCCAGGACTCCCGACTTCGAGAGCGGAAAGCCTCCGCTGAGGCCGCCACCCAAGCCCACGACACCCATGCCGGTCGGGCTCGTCCCCACGACGCCGTACCCTCCGCTGCCCCAGATGCCGTATCCGGAGGCGGCGATGTTGGTCGCCCGGAAGGCCCAGTTGTCGGGGTTCGACGCCGTGCCGTTGAAGGGCAGCGACAGTCCGCTGCCGCCGCTCCCCGACGCCGAGATCGTCAGGGTGCTGCCGGAGGGAGTGATGGTCACGTTGTTGCCGGCCGCCAGCGTCAGCGCGCCGCTCAGGCCGTTGAGGCTGGACACCCCGGCGGCGCCCAGGAGGCTGCTCTTGAAGCTCATCTCGAAGCCGGCCGAATCGTTGGAGGCGTTGGTGATCTGGGTGCCGTAGACCAGGACCTTGCCGGTCCCCGAGATGACCGAGGCCTCGATGCGCCCGTTGCTGGTGGCCAGATCGCCGAAGGCGCTGGTCGCGAACTGCTTGCGCGAGAAGGGGAGCACGTCGTACTCCAGGAAGGCGATCTGCACGCCGGCCGGCCCCAGCAGCCGGAAGCGGATCCGCGCCGGCTGGCCGGTCGTCTCCACGTAGCCGAAGTTGTAGCGCAGGTTCTCGGCGGCGTTGTGGCTGACGCCCTGCAGCGCGGCCGTTTCTCCCTGGCCGATCGCCAGACTGGCCGGGACCGCGCCGAAGAAGAGGCCGACACTCTCGTCCAGCCGGCCGCTCTCCGGCAGGGAGTAGGTGCGCGAGGACGCCAGCAGCTCGCCGGTCGCGGTGATGCGCAGCGCGCCCGACTTGCCGGGCAGCCCGAACGTCGTGCCGACGACGTCCTCGATGCGCTTGGTCTCTCCGACGATGAGCGTGCCGTCGACGGTCTTGGGAGCCGGGTTGGAGATGTCGGTCTCGTAGAACTGGATGTGGTAGGTCACCGCCTGCCCGGAGAGGTTGGTGAGCCAGACGGTGGAGTAGAACTTCGCCCCCTGGGCGCCGTCGGCCCTGGCGACGGCCGGGATGATCACGTCGGTGCCGGAGAAGCCGGCCTGGAGCGCCTGGCTCGCCAGGAGGAAGGCGAGGCCGAGCACCTGGCCGGGTGACGAGAGGCGGCGGTCGTTGTTCATCGGTTGCCCCCTTCGATGCGATTCGTCCACTCACAAGATGGTCTCGGGGCGTTCTGGACGTCAGTCACCGGATCGGGTGGGGAGGTGGGGTCGCGGGTGCCCTTCCCCACCTGTTTCGGTAGGGGAGGGCGCGCCGGATCGGAGCTATCTTTCCGGTACCGGCATGAAGGAGGGCACCGTGCGCGTCGCCGTGGTGGAGGACCAGCGGGAGATCCGCGAGGGGCTCGGCTTCCTGATCGGGCGCACCGACGGCTTCCAGGTCACCGGCGTCTTCCGCTCGATGGAGGATGCGCTCGCGGGCTTCGAGCGCGAGGTGCCCGACGTGGTGCTGCTCGACATCGGGCTCCCCGGCATGTCCGGCATCGACGGCGCGCGCCTGCTGAAGGAGCGCTGGCCGGAGCTCCTCATCCTGACGCTCACCGTCTACGACGACGACGACCGCATCTTCGACGCGCTGTGCGCCGGAGCCTCCGGGTACCTGCTCAAGAAGACGCCGCCGGCACGCCTGGTCGACAGCCTGCACGAGGTGATGGCCGGGGGGGCACCGATGTCACCGGAGGTGGCGGCCCGGGTGGTGAAGCTCTTCCGGGCGGTGCGGCCGCTGGCGGTGGACGCCGTCGGGCTCACCCCTCAGGAGCAACGGCTGCTGCGGCTGCTGGTTGAGGGGAACAGCTACAAGACGGCCGCCGCGAGCCTGCAGACGAGCGTCAACACGGTCGGCTTCCACATGAAGAGCATCTACAAGAAGCTCCAGGTCCACTCGAAGTCGGAAGCTGTCTCGCGCGCGTTGCGCGGCGGCCTGGTCTAGTGGGCCACTAGAAGCCGACCCTCACCGAGAGGCGGATCAGGCGGGGCTGCTGGCGCTCCACGATCTTCCGGTAGTTGACGTGCTGGATGGCGTTGCCGGCGGCGTCGAAGGCGCCGTCGGGGTTGAAGGCGTTCGAGACGCGCGTCTCTCCCTGGCGGTTCAGCAGGTTGAAGACGTAGAGGCGCGGCGAGATGGTGAGCGGGCCGGCGCGCAGCTCGTACGCCAGAGAGAGGTTCGCCTCGTACTGCGTGGCGGCGCGCCCGGCCGTCCCGCGCTCCACCCCGAAGATGTGCTGGTTGTAGCCGCCGTTGAAGTACTCCGCCTTGTCGATGGGCGGGCCGCTGCGCACGTAGGTGGAGAAGCCGGCGGTGAGCCCGAACGGCGCCGTATAGGTGGCGCTGACCTGCAGGGTGTGCGGGCGGTCCAGGTAGAGCTTGCCGGTGGCGTTGCGCTGATAGAACTGGAAGTAGTCGAAATCGGCGTTGACGCCGGGGTCCGACTGGCCGGTGACCAGGCTGGAAGCGCCGTCGTAGTTTCCGCGCAGGCTGGAGAAGATGTACGAGGCCTGCGTCCAGAGCCTCTCGCTGAAGGACTTCCGGGCGGTGAGCTCGAGGCCGCGGTAGATGCGGGTGGCCGAGCCGATCGGCGATCCGCCGGCCGAGTTGCAGAGCGGGTCGAAGAGCGCCTTGTCGGGGCGCTCGTTGAACCGGTTGTTGCAGGGGAAGTCGCCGCGGGCGTACTTCTCGGAGGACCCGGGGTTGAAGATCGCGCAGGCCTGGCCGTGGTTCTCCGGGGCGGTGAAGTCGAGGTCGCAGCGGTCCTCGATGATGTCCCCGAGGCTCTGGTAGTTCGCCTTCAGGCCGACCACGAACGTCGGGGTCAGCGCCTTCTCCACGCCGAGCGTGATCTCGTCCTGGTACATCCCCTTCAAGTCGGCGTCGGTCGGTTCGTTGCCCAGCGGGGTCGTCGCCGACCCGGGGAACGGGGTCCTCACGTTCACCAGCGAAGAGGGGCTGTAGTTGGAGGCCGACACGAAGATGAAGTCGTCGTTGCCGAAGGCGCGGAAGTTCAGGTTGGTGGGGAACTGGTAGTAGAAGCGCCCGAACGAGCCGAAGACCTTCGAGGTGCCGTCGCCCCGTGCGTCCCAGACCAGGCCGGCGCGCGGCGACCACATGCCGTCGAGGTCGATGACCGTCGCTCCGTCGGCGTTCCGGATCTGCTCGACGTCGTAGCGAAGGCCGGCGTTCACGGTCAGCCGGCTGGAGACCCGCCAGGTGTCCTGCACGAACGCCGAGATGCTGAGGGACAGCACCTCGTTGGGGATCCGGAGCGCCTGGCTGCCGTCCAGGTTGGTGAGGTAGTCGTGCGTGTAGACGACGCCGCCCGGCACGTTGTCGCCTCGCCAGTTCACGTACGGGGCCCCGGTCGCCCCCACCGCGGCGCAGCGGTCCACCGAGGCCGCGCTGAAGGGGTTCGCCTTGCAGGGCCGGATGTTCAGCGTCTCGCCGCCGGTCCGGCGGGTGATCCCCTCCTCCGAGGCGCGCTCGTAGTCTCCGCCGGCCTTCAGCTCGTGGTTTCCGGTGAAAGCCGCGAACGTGCCGGCCGCCGCGTGCCGGCGCCCCTGGTAATTGGCGTTGAAGGCGTTGATGTTGCCGAAGCCTCCGGAGGTGACCGCGACGCCGGGCACGGTCCGGTCGGTGATGCGGGGCAGCTCGGCCTCCGGCGCGATCTCGGTCTCGTAGCTGTCGCCGTGGCGCGAGTACTGGAGCGTGAGGAGGCCGAGGCTGCCGAAGAGGTGGCTCAGACGCGCGGCGTAGTCGTAGCCGCCGACCCTTCGCGTGCCGGTGTACGTCAGGGGGTTCGTCGACGAAAGCAGGCCGACGGGTCCATCGGCCTCGTCGGGATCGCCCAGCACCGAGCCCACCACGCTGGTTCCCTCCGCCGGATTCCAGGTGAGCTTGGCCGAGAAGATGTCCGAGCTCCGGTCCACCACGAAGCGCTGCCCGGCCACCGGGCCGGCCTGCGGGATGCGGGTCACCTCCTGCCCGAGCCGGTCGTACGACCCGAAGAACCAGAGCCGGTCCTTGAGGAGGTAGCCCCCCAGGTCGGCGCCGGCGTCCCAGCGGAGCACCTCGGTCTGCTCCGACGCCAGGATGTCGTCAGCGGTGATCTCGGCCTCGGCCCGCATGCCGCGCGCGTTGTAATGCCCGAAGACGTCGCCGTGGAACTCGTTACCTCCGGACTTGGTGACCACGTTGATGACGCCGCCGAGCGCCCGGCCGTACTCCGCCTGGTAGCCGCCGGTCTTGATCTCGATCTCCTGCATCGCCTCCGGGTTGATGGCCTTGCCCTGGTGCCCCCGGTTCACCTGCGTGGTGTTGATGGCGTCGATCACATAGAGGTTCTCCAGCGAGGTGGCCCCGTAGAGGGCCACGTTGACCACCCGGTCGGAGAACGCGTTGAACTGGTTGGCGATGGTCAGCGTGGTGGCGCTGTCGGCATTGGCGCCGGGCTGGGACAGGGCGATCTCGGCGTAGTTGCGTCCCAGCGCCATCCGCTCCAGGACCTTGGCGGTGAAGGTGGTGCCGGTGGTGGAGGAGGTCAGGTCGAGGACCGGCGTCTCGCCCGACACGACCACCTCGCGCGTGGCGGAGAGCTGCAGGGCGAGTGTCACGCTCGCGGTCGCGTCGAGCGTCACGTAGGCGATCTTCTCGGCGGTGGTGAAGCCGGCGAGCGAAGCACGGACCGTGTAGACGCCGGGCGGCACGGCGGGCAGCCGGAACCGTCCGTCGATGCCGGTGACCGTGGCGCGCCGGCCCTGCAGCGCCGCGCTCCGCGCCTCCACGGTGACGCCCGGCAGGCCTGCGCCGGACGGGTCGTCCACGCGTCCCTCCACGTTGCCGGTCGTCTGAGCGAGCGAGCTCGGGGCCAGCCAGAGAAGCGCAGCCGCGGCCAGCCGCGAGACCCGGTGCCGTCTCCGTACACTCATCGGACCCCTCCGGGTTGGTGACCCACACTATAGGCTGGTCGCGCCGATCCTCCACCCATCATCGTAACGGCTCTTGCCGTTCCCTTCCGGATCGCGCCTGGGCTCAGCCGGAGCCTTCGGCCTCGTAGTGGCGGAAGAGATCCGCCAGCGTCCGGCCCGGCTCGGCGCGGAACGTGTCGGCCAGGACGGCGGTCCCGGTCATGCGGTCGAGCCGGAAGTTGCGGAACCCCACGCGCATCTCGCACCAGCCGCCCAGGGACCAGGCCGAGCCCCAGAAGAAGAGCCCGAGCGGCTGGACCGTACGCGAGGAGACGGTGCCGTTGCGGTCCTGGTAGTCGAAGCGCACCCGGCGCCGCTCGCGGATCGCCCGGCGCAGGTCGGCGAGGCTGCGGGTGAGCGCGCCGCGCACGTGGAAGTCGGGCGCGAAGAGCGTCGCGTCGGGGATCGCGTTCCTCAGCCGCTCGGGGAGGACCGCCTCGATCTTCGCCAGCGCCTCGTCGGCGGCCTTGCGGAGCTCGGGGTCGGCCCAGGCCCGGACGATCCTCGCGCCGAGGACCAGCGCCTCGACCTCCTCGCCGGTGAACATCAGCGGCGGGACCTCGAAGCCCCTGGCCAGGGCGTAGCCGACGCCGGCCTCGCCGAGGACCGGCACGCCGGAGAGCGAGAGGTCCTGCACGTCGCGATAGACCGTGCGCACCGAGACCCCCAGCGCGCCGGCGAGCTGCGCCGCCGTCGAGACACGGCGGCGGCGCAGCTGCTGGACGAGGCGGAAGAGTCGGTCAGCGCGGCGCATCGGAACATGCTAGCTGTGCCATTTGGCGGTGCCTACGGCACCGCGAGGATCGCCTCCGCCAAGTCTCCGGCTTTGCCATTTGGCGGTGCCTACGGCACCGCGAGGATCGCCTCCGCCAAGTCTCCGGCTTTGCGATTTGGCGGTGCCTACGGCACCGCGAGGATCGCCTCCGCCAAGTCTCCGGCGACCCGCTCTGTAGACCTCATATCTTCTGGAAGAGAGCGAAGCGGGCGCCGGTCGGATCGTCCAGCCAGGCGAACCATCCGGTGCCCGGGATCTCGGTGCGGGGCGTGCGGACCACCGCGCCCAGCTCCACCGCGCGCGCGGCGGCGGCGTCGACATCGGGCACGGCGACGTAGGTCACCCACTGCGGGGCGGTGTCCTGCGGTGTCACGCCCATGAGCCCGGCCTCGGGGCCACCCCCTCCGGTCTTGATCTCGGTGTAGTCGACCTCGGCGTGGTGCTTCATCTCCCAGCCGAAGAGGTCGCCGTAGAAGCGGCGCGCCTCGGCGGGGGCGGCGGTGTGGAGCTCGGCGTAGCAGATCGGGTTCATCGGGGTCTCCTTTCTGCGGGGAGACTGCCGCCACCCTACTGACAGCGTGCTGTCAGGAGAGTTCGCTCATTGACGCACGGCGAGGTTGTCGTAGGCCACGGTCGGCAGCGAGAACCCGACGGTGAGCCCCTCGATCTCGGGGCGTGCGAACCGGTAGACCTGCTCGTGGAAGAGCGGGACCAGGAGCGCGTCCCTGGCGATGATCTCCTCGACCTGCCGGTAGATGGAGTGCCGCGTCCGCGGGTCCATCTCGGCGCGCCCCTGCTCGGCGAGCCGGTCGATCTCCGGCGTTCCGCAATGGCGTCCGTTGGTGCCGGCCTCGGTGTGCAGCAGGTAGACGAAGGTGTCGGCGTCGGGGAAGTCGGCGATCCAGCGCCCCACGCTGAGATCGGCCGTGCCAAGCCGCTGGTTGTCGAGGTACTCGCCCATCGTCCGGTTGACCACCTTGACCGAGAAGCCCATCTCGTCGAGGCCGCGCAGCAGCTCCTTGCCGAAGGCCGCGTACTCGCCGAAGTAGATCGGGTGGACGCTGGCCGTCACCTCGGTCCTCTCCTTCGGCACGGTGTGCTGGGCCGGGCTCTCGGCCGGCGCCGGGCCACCGGCCTGCGTTGCCGAGGAGCCGAGGAGTCCGGGCGGGATGAGGCCCTTGGCCGGGATGGCGAGGCGGCCGAGGATCCGCTGCACGGCCCCGGACGCATTCCACCGTTCGGCCACCGCCCGGCGCAGGGAAGCATCCCGGAAGGGACCGCTGTGGATGTTGAACGCCACGAAGTACGTCACCAGGCTGGGGCTCTCGCGGTAGAGGGCCGCGAAATGCGGGTCGAGCCTCAGCGCGTCGGCGTCGGCCGGAAGGAGGTCGGAGGCCAGGGAGAGCCGGCCGGCCAGGAACTCGCTCTTGATCTCGGCCGGCGTCATCCCGAACCGGAACACCAGTCCCTCGCTCTTCGGAAAGCCGGCGCGCCAGTAGTGCGGGTTGCGCTCCAGCTCCAGCCGGCGCCCGGGCTCGAACTCCACCGACCGGAACGGGCCGGTCCCCACGCACCCCTCGCGCCAGTGCCGGCCGACCTCGGTCGTCCCCTCGGGCAGGATCGCCGTGGCCGAATAGGTGAGGAGCACCGGGAAGAACGCGACCGGCTTCTCCAGGGTGATCACCAGCTCGCTCGGCGAGACGATCTGGAGGCCGGCGAGGTCGGTGGCGTTGCCGTCCAGGAGCGCCGTGGCCCCGCGAATCGGCGCCAGCAGGAAGCGGCTCGAGCTGCGGCGGTCGAGGAGGAGCCGCTCGAAGGAATAGCGCACGTCGCGGGCGGTCAGCCTCCGCCCGTCGTGGAAGCGCACCCCGGGACGCAGCCGGAACCGGTAGCGCGTGCCGCCTTCCTCGGCGGTGAATTCCGACGCCAGCCAGGGCACCACCCGGGCGCCGAGGTCGCGCGTCAGCGTCTCGAAGACGTTCGGGAGCACCTCGGCCATCTCGTGCGTCTCGCAGACGACCGGGTCGAGGCTCTCGATAGTTCCCGGGATCGGGACGTGGACGACCCCCTCGGTCGGCTCGTGCTCGGACGAGGCCGCCGGAGCGGCCGATTCCGACTTCGAGAGCTCGGCATAGCTCACGTACGGCGCCGCGCCGCGGAGGCTGAGCCCCCGGACGCCGGGGGCCGCCACCCGGTAGTCGATCTCGTGGAAGAGCGGGATGACGACGCCCTCGGACAGGAGCTTCTCCTCGAAGGCGCGATAGAGGGCCTCGCGCGTGGCCGGGCGGCTCTCGCGCCGCGCCAGCGCCAGGAGCTGATCGGTCTCCGGCGAGGAGTAGAAGTGCCGCAGGTGGCCGTTGCCGGAGTGGAAGAGCGCGAACGTGAAATCGTCGGGGTCGTCGTAGTCGGCGTTCCACCGGCCGATCTCCACGTCGACGACCTCGCCGTTCTGGGCGTCGAGGTACTCGGCCATCGTGGCGGTGACCGTCTCGACCTCGACGCCGAGCTGCCGCCAGATCCCCAGCAGCGCGGCGGTGAGCGCGCGGAACCGGTCCTGCAGCAGGGGATGGACCGACGCCTTGAGTCGCAGGGGAGAGGGAAGTCCGGAGGAGCGCAGCAGCTCGGCGGCCGCCTCGCCGGAAAGCGTCTCGTGACGGCGCCCGGCGTCGTGGCCGAGGATGCCCGGCGGGATGAGCCCGACCGCCGGCATGGCGAATCGCCCGGCGGCGCCCCAGACGAAGTCCTGGCTCCGGGTGATTCCCGACAGCGCCTTCCGGAGGGCCGCGCTGCCGCCGAGGGCGGAGGACGTGTTGAAGAGGACGAAGTAGGTGCCCCTCTTGGGCGTCTCGACCAGGCCCGCCCGGAGCCGAGGCTCTCGCAGGAGGTCGTCCAGGTCCGAGGGAGACAGGTCGCGCCCGATCTCCAGACGCCCCTCCCGCAGGCCGGCCGCCATGGCCGCGGAGCTGAGCGAGGGGCGCAGCTCGACCGCGTCGAGGGGAGGGGGCTCGCCCTTCCAGTAGCCGGCGTTCCTCTCCAGCAGCAGCCGCTGCGGCGTCAGGGACGCCAGGCGGAACGGCCCGGTGCCGACGACCTGGCCGCCCTCGCCGACGCGGGCGATCGCCGTCGTCACGTCGGTCAGCAGCGCGGCGAAGATCGGGAGCTCGTCGTCGAGCCGCACCTCCAGGAGGTGCTCGGAGAGCGCGGCGATGCCGGCGACGTCCGGGGCGCCGGCATCCAGGAACGCGGAGACGCCCTGGATCGTCGCCAGGGCCGCGGGGACCTCGTGCCGCCGCACCTGGATGGCGCGCTCGAACGACGCCTTCACCGCCGCCGCCGTCAGCGGAGCGCCGTCGGAGAAGGTCACGTCCGTCCGCAGCGAGAGGCGGGCGGTGCGCGCGCCGTCGACCAGCGACCACGACTCGCAGAGGAACGGGACCAAGGTGCCGCGCGCGTCCGCCGTCACCAGCGTCTCGAAGACGTTGCCGAGGACCTCCTGCTCCTCCACGGTGCCGCTCCGGGCCGGCTCGGCCGCGGTCAGCGGGTTCGCGAACCCGACCACCAGCCGTCCGCCGCGCGCGGCCTCCGTCTTCTCCGGGCGCTCCCGGGAGGCCAGTCGCTCGATCTCCGCCAGGAGCGTGCCGGCCTTCTGATAGTCGCCCCGCAGGTTCGCGACGGTGGCGGCGAGCGAGAGGAGCCGCTCGAGGAGCCGCGTCGAGGTGAGCTTCCGCGCCGAGGAGACGCCCCGCTCCACCCAGCGGCGCGTGTCCTCGACACGGCGCGACTGCCAGGCGATCTCGGCGGCGTAGAGCACCGCCTCGACCGAGCGCTCCTGCTGCTTCTCGGCCTCCAGGATGCGGGCCGCCTGCTCGGTCTCCAGCAGCGCGGCGTCCACGTCGCCGGCCATCCGGTGCGCCTCGGCCAGGAGCAGCCGCGTCTCTCCCTCCAGCGCGCGGTCCCCCTCCCACCCCTCGTCGGCCAGATAGTCGAGCGCGATCCTGGCCACCCGCACCGCCTCGTCCGGGCTGAACGAGTCGAGCGACTTCCTGGCCAGCTTGATGGCGTAGTCCACGGTCTTCCCGGGGACGTCCCCCTGCGAGAAGTGGTGGACCAGGTCCGGGTAGACGCGCTCCAGCCGGCTGGCCTGGCGCTTCTCCAGCGCCTCGGCGTACTTGCGGTGGAGCGAGCGCCTCTTCCTCTTCGGCAGCGCGCCGTAGAGGTAGTCGCGGGCGATGCCGCTGGCGAACTCCAGGCGGTCGCTCCTCGACTCCCGCTCCTCTTCGAGCACGCCCTCGCCGATGAGCTTCTCGACGGTGTCCTCGAGATCGGCGGCGCCGTCGGCCAGGCTCTCGAGATCCCGGAACTCGAACGCCTTTCCGAGGATCGAGGCCAGGGAGGCGAGGTCGCGCAGCTCCGGCGCGAGCCGCTGGAAGCGCTTCTGCACCGCCTCCTGGATCGTCGCCGGAAGCGCGTCGGACGAGGGGCCGGTCGCGCCGGAGAGGTTGAGGGCGCCCGAGTCGTCCGCGGCCACCCCGCCCGACTCCACCAGCGAGCGCAGGACCTCCTTGGTGAAGAGCGGGTTCCCCTCGGTCGCCTCGTAGAGCCGGCGTGCCAGCCGGTCGGCCACGCGCCCGCCCGCCATCGACTCCACCAGGCTGCGGTGCTCGCCGGACGAGAACGGCTCCAGGGTGAGCGACAGGAACCTGGGATCGCCCCGGAAGGACTCCAGCATCTTCAGCAGCGGGTGGGCCTTCCCGATCTCGGACGGGCGGTACGAGCCCACCACCAGCGTCTGGGTCGGCCCCATGCGCCGCACCACGTACTGGAGCGCCTCGACCGACTGCTCGGCGCCGTGCAGCTCCTCGAGGACCAGCACCAGGGGCTTGCCCTGCGCGATGCGCGTCAGGGTCCTGGCCAGGAGCTCGAAGACCGCCGTGCGGTCCTCGGCCTTCACCGCCCGCGCCTCGCCGGAGTCGCCGGTGGCGGCGGCGCGGAGCTCGCCGATCTCGGAGAGGACGGGGAACAGCGACACGAGGTCGCCGGCGAGGTCCGAGAGGTCGGGCCGCGACATGCTGCTGGAGGTGTCCTTGCCGCGGAAGTAGTCCTGGATCAGCTCGCAGAAGCCCTGGTGCGCGAAGGCGCGGTCCTGCTCCACGAAGCGGCCGTGCAGCACCCGGATCTTCCGCGCCCGGGCCAGCGTCACCAGCTCCTCGACGAGGCGCGTCTTGCCGATGCCCGGCTCTCCGGCCACGACGGCGAGCTGGCACTCGCCGCCCACCGCGGCGTGCAGGCGCCGCTGCAGCTCGGTGATCTCCTTCTCGCGGCCGATGAAGGGAGAGCCGGCGGCCTGCGGCCGCGCGATCATGCGGCTGGCGGTCAGCACCACCGACCGCGTGTAGTCGTCTTCGTGGAGCTTGCCGCGGTAGCGCCGCAGCGCCTCGGCCAGGTGTCCGGCGCGCCTGGGGCGCTTCTCGGGGTCCTTCTCCAGGCACTGGAGGATCGCGCCCTCCAGCTCGTCGCCGATGTCGGCGCCGAGCGCGCGCAGCGATTGCGGCACCTCGTGGACGACCCGGTAGAGCACCGCCTGGACCTCTCCTGAGAACGGCGGCTCGCCGGCCAGGCTCTCGTACAGCACGGTGCCGAGCGCGTAGATGTCGGTCCGTCCGTCGAAGCTCTTCGAGGTGACCTGCTCGGGGCTGAAGTAGGAGACCGTCCCGACCAGCGTGCCGGTCTTGGTGAGGCGGTCCTCGGTGGTCGCCAGCGCCAGGCCGAAGTCCATGACGCGAGCCCGCACATGCCCGCCGTCCTCGCGCGCGGTCATGATGTTTTCCGGCTTGATGTCGCGGTGGACGATGCCGCGCCCGTGCGAGTAGTCGAGCGCCTCGGCCACCTGGGTGCCGATGTCCAGCACGTCGCCGAGCCGGAGCGACCCGTCGCGCAGCAGGTGGCGCAGGTTCGTGCCGGGGAGGACCGGCATCACGAAGAAGAGGGAGCCCTCGTGCCGCCCCAGGTCGTAGATCGGGACGATGGCCGGGTGGTCCATCTGGGCGATGATCTGGGCCTCGCGCAGGAAGCGCTCCTCGGCGTCCTTGGTCAGGTTGCCGGGCGGGATGAGCTTGACCGCCACCTCGCGGCCGAGCACCGGGTCGCGCGCCTTGTAGACGACACCCATCCCGCCGCGTCCAAGCTCGGTGAGGACCTCGTAACGGTCAGCAAGGCGAGCGCCGATCAAATGGAGCGGCGATCATAGCCGGGGCTCAGCCAGGGATCAGAGGGTTCCGGGTCCGAAGCGCTGGGAATCGCGCGTATTCCCGATCGGCCGTCCACGGCTCGCTCCAGACGGCGAGCTGCGCGGCGATCTGCTCGTGACTCGACGGCGCCCTCCAGATCCTTCGATTCGCGACGGCGATCACCGGTCTTCGTCCTGGCCGGTCTGCCGCAGCCGGCGCAGGAGCTCCGGGAGCTGCTCCGGATGCAGAGGCGGAACGAGCCCCGGCTCGCCTGCAAAGACGGCCCGATGTGGCCTCTCACCCTGCGCCGGAGAGTCCGCAACGACTCGGGCGAGCCCTTCCTCCACCAGGGCGCGAAGCGTGGTGTTCCGCTTCCTCATGGTCCTCCGGACCCTCGAGAACAGGCTGTCCGAGATCTCGACGGTCGTCCTCATGTGCAAAAGCATATCTGTGACGTGACATACCAGCGAGCCGCCGGCCAGTTTCAGGGCCCGTGGCATCATCCCGGCTCTTGATCGGAACGAAGCTCGCGGAGCGTTACGAGATCCTCACGGAGCTGGGGCGAGGCGGGATGGGCGTCGTCTACAAGGCGCGCGACCCGGTGCTCAACCGCGATGTCGCGATCAAGCTCATTCCGCCCGGCAACCTGACCAAGGACGCCGAGGAGCGCTTCCTGCGCGAGGCCCAGATCGTGGCCCAGATGGACCACCCGGCCATCGTGCCGATCTACGACCTGGGGCGGCACGAAGGCTCTCTCTTCTTCGTGATGCCGGTTCTGCCCGGCACGAACCTGCGGCATCTGCTGCGCGACGGCTCCCTCCGCCTCGGTGACGTCCTGGAGATCGGCGCGCAGGTGGCCGAGGCGCTCGACTATTCGCACGCCCGCAGCGTCGTCCACCGCGACATCAAGCCGGAGAACGTCATGACGGCGCGCGAGGACGGCGGGCGGGTGCGGGTGCGGGTCATGGACTTCGGGCTGGCGATCGCCGCCTCGGAGGACCGGCTCACCAAGACCGGCACGCTGGTGGGCACGGTCTCCTACTTCAGCCCGGAGCAGGTGACGTCGCGGACGTTCGACGGGCGCACCGACATCTACGCGCTGGGGACGGTCCTCTATGAATGCCTCGCCGGCCAGCCCCCCTTCAGCGGAGAGGTGCAGTCGATCCTCTACCGGGTCGTCCACGAGGTGCCGCAGTCGCTGCGCGCGTTGGGCGCCGACGTGGGGGAGGAGCTGGAGGAGGCCATCCTCCAGTGCCTGGAGAAGGACCCGGAGAAGAGGCCGCGCCGGGCCGGCCACCTGGCCGACTCGCTGCGCAAGGTGCGCGGCAAGCTGCACGAGGAGGAGTACACCCGCTCGGTGATGCTGAGCGCGTCCCGGGTGGTGACGCGCCCGGCCGGGGCGGCCGCGCCCTTCATCGGCCGCGAGAAGGAGGTCGCCGAGCTGCAGCGGCGGCTCCACGCGGCGGTGGCCGGGGAGTGCCAGTTCGCGCTCATCGCGGGGGAGCCCGGCATCGGCAAGACGCGCCTCATCGAGGAGCTGGTCACGCTGGCGCGAGCCCGGAGAATCCAGGTCCTCGAGGGACGCTTCCGCGAGCACGACCGCACCTTCGCGCACCAGGGCTTCTGCGAGCTCATCCAGGACTACTTCCGCGGCAAGGAGACCGGCAGCTCGGCGACCTCGCGGCCCGACCTCGGCGACCTGGCCGACGACCTGCTGGCGCTCTTCCCGGTCTTGGGCGAGATCGGCGAGCTGCGCGCCGCCGCGGCCGGAAGGGCCGAGTCGCCGGCGCAGGACAAGACCGCCATCTTCGAGCTGCTGGCGCGCACGCTCACCCGGCTGGCGCAGGGCCGGCCGCTGGTCCTGGTGCTGGAGGAGCTGCACGGCGCCGAACAGTCGGTCGAGGCGCTGCAGTACGTGGTGCGGCGGCTGGCGCCGGTGCCGGTGCTGATCATCGGCAGCTACCGTCAGACCGAGGTCGAGAAGCGCCACCCGCTGACAAAGATGATCGAGACGTTCCGCGGCGACCCGCGCTTCCTCTCGCTCACGCTCGGGCCGCTCAGTCCGTCGGAGCACCGGGCGCTGGTGGAGAAGGCCGGCGGCGGCGCGGTGCAGGACGAGCTGGCCACGCGGCTCTACGAGGCGACCGAGGGGAACCCGCTCTTCACCAAGGAGCTGGTGCGGTCGCTGCTCGGCTCCGGCGGCATCACCCGCGACGACACCGGAGCGCTGCACCTCTCCGGGGCACAAGGCCTCTCGGCCGACGCGCTGCCGGAGACGATCCAGCAGGCGGTGGAGGCGCGCATCGAGCGGCTCCCCGAAGTCCAGCGCGACGTCCTCTCGGTAGCCTGCGTGCTGGGCAAGCAGCTCGAGTTCCGCGACCTGGAATCGCTGGCCGGCGAGGTCGTCGAGCGCGGCGAGAAGCTGGACCTCGACGAGGTGGTGGAGCAGCTCGTCCGCGAGGGGCTCCTCGAGGAGCTGCGCGGCTCCTCGCGCGGGGACCGGCTGGCCTTCACCAGCGGGATCGTGCGCGACGTCCTTTACGCTCAGCTCTCGCGGCGGCGGCGCCGCTCGCTGCACAAGGCCTACGCCGAGCTGCTGGAGTCCCAGAGCGCGGACCAGCTCGAGCTGGTCTACCCCGAGCTGGTGCACCACTACTCGCAGGGGGACGTGCCCGAGAAGACCGTGGAGTACGGCCTCAAGCTGGCGCGCAAATCGCTGGAGGCCTTCAGCCCGGAGGAGACCTCGCGCCTCGCCAAGATCGCGCTGGAGTTCCTGGAGGACAAGTCGTGGCGCGGCGAGCGCTCGCTGACCGGCGAGGCGCGGCTGCTTCTGGCAGAGGCCGCCCACATGTCGGGCGCGGTGGACGCCACGCTGCGCGAGGCCGAGGCGGCGATGAAGGTCTTCGAGCGCGAGCAGCGCCCCGACCGCGTGCTGGCGGCGATCCTGGTCGCCGCCGAGTCGGTCTGGCAGGCACGGCGCATCGACGAGACGCGGCGCCTGGTGGAGCGCGGCATCGACACCGCGTTCGCGTCCAACCTCACCGCGCCGCTGCCGAAGCTGCTCTCCCTGGCGGCCACGGTCGCCAACCTGCGCGGCGAGTACCACCGCGCCGCGTCCTACCAGGCCCAGCTCGAGCGGCTCTCCTCCAAGGAGAAGGAGAGGGCCGAGGCCGACCAGATCGCCGAGGGAGGCCGGCTGGTGGTGGCCATGGCGAACCCGGTGCCGTCCGACGAGCCGGCGCTGGCGCAGACGGTCGAGGAGCAGGAGGTCCTGGGCAACGTCTTCCAGACGCTCCTCACCATCGACGCCGAGGGGAGCCTGGCGCCGGGCCTCTGCGAGGAGTGGGTGCTCTCCGACGGCGGCCGCCGCGCCAGCCTGCGGCTGAAGCCGGGCGTCCGCTTCTCGGACGGCAGCCCGCTCACCGCGGCCGCCGTCAAGGCGTCGCTGGAGCGCGCCGCGCGCCTGCGCCCCGAGGGGATGCCGGCCGCGCTGGGAAGCGTGCGCGGCGCCGGCGAGCACCGCGCCGGCGAGGCGGCCGAGGTCGCCGGCATCCGGGTGCTCGCCGAGGACCGGCTGGAGGTCGAGCTGCTCGACCCGCTGCCCATCTTCCCGGCGCTCCTGACCGACGCGCTCACCGCGATCGCCAAGGTCGTGCCGGAGACGGACCGTGTCCTGGGCACCGGTCCCTTCGTCCTGGCCAAGCGGGCCGGCGACCGCGTTCTGCTGGAGAGGAACCCGAACGACTGGCGCGAGGCGAAGCCGCGCCTCTCCTCCATCGAGTTCCGCACCGGCATGAGCGCTTCGGCGATCGCCTCGGGACTGCGGTCCGACGAGGTCGAGCTGGCTCGCGACCTCCTGCCGCAGGACCTCGACGCCATCCTGCGGGATCCGCGCTTCAAGGGCGGGCTCGCCGAGACCCCCAAGAAGAACTCCTACTTCGCCGTCTTCAACACCATCGCCGGGAGCGCCTGCCACGACCGCCGGGTGCGCCAGGCGGTGGCCGGCGTCGTCCGCAGCCAGGACTTCGTCTGGGGCGCGCTGGGCCGCTTCGCGCTGCCGGCCACCGGCCTCATCCCGCCCGGCCTCATCGGGCACGATCCCGGCCGCCGCCGCGGCCTGCTGTCCTACGAGGCCGCGCGACAGCAGCTATCGGCGTCGGGCGCGCAGCTGCCGCTGTCGCTCCGGGCGTCGGTCCACCCGATCCTGCGCGACCGCTACCGCGCGCTCCTCGACGTGCTGCTGGGGATCTGGCGCGAGGCGGGGATCGAGGTGTCGCTGGGGGCCTCGGCCATGGCCGAGTACCTGGACACCTGGCAGCACCCCGAGGGCGTCGACCTCATGCTCGGCCGCTGGAACGCCGACTACGACGATCCCGACGACTTCACGTTCGGCCTCTTCCACGGCAAGGCCAGCCTCCTCCGCGGCTACTACACCTCCCCCGAGGCCGACCGCCTGCTGGGGGCGGCGCGCACCGAGACCCGGCGGAACGAGCGCGAGAGCCTCTACCGCCGCTTCGAGTCGCACCTGCTGGACGAGTCGGTGGTGATCCCGCTCTTCCACGACGTGGACTACCGCGTCGCCGGTCCGAACGTGAAGGGGCTGGCGCTGCGCGACACGCCCCCCTTCGTCAACTACGAGTCGCTGGGCAAGCGCGAGGCCGCTGCCGCGCCGCGGGTGCGGGCCGGCGGCGGCACGATCACCGCGTCGATCACCGGCGGGCTCCAGACGCTGGATCCGTCGCTCACGGCGCTGAACGAGCAGTCCGAGGTGCTCCCCAACATCTTCGAGACGCTGACCCGTCACATCGAGGGCGCCCGCATCGTCCCCTGGCTGGTCTCCGAGGTGGAGAGCGAGAGCGGCGGGCAGCGATTCCGGTTCCGGCTGCGCCGCGGGGTCAAGTTCCACGACGGCCGCCCGCTTTCGGCCCGCGACGTGCGCTACTCGCTGGAGCGCGTGCTCCAGAAGAAGGACGCCCTGAGCCGCTGGCTCCTCTCGCCGCTGAAGGGCGCCCCGGCGATGCTGCAGGGCACGGCCTCCGACCTGAGCGGCTTCCACATCCTCTCGCCCACCGAGTTCACGATCGAGCTCGACAAGCCGCTCTCGTTCCTGCCGGCGGTGCTCTCGTACCCGTCGCTGGCGATCCTGCCCGAGGGCAGCGACGCCTCGGGAGACCACTGGAGCCGCGGCTGTGCCGGGACCGGTCCCTACCGGGTGGTGCGCTTCGAGCACGGCCGCCGCCTGGAGCTGGAGCGGAACCCGCATTACTGGCGCGAGGGCTACCCCAGGAACGACGGTCTGGTCTTCCGCTTCGGCGTCGCCCCGCAGGACGTGAAGGCCGAGTTCCTGGCCGGCCGGCTCTCGATCGCGTCCGACCTGCTGCCGGCCGACGTCGAGGAGCTCCGGCACGATCCGCGCTTCGCCCCCGGCTACCAGGAGAGCCCGCGCCTCTCGACGTATTACATCGCCTTCAACATCCACCGCGGCCCGCTGCAGGACGAGGCGCTGCGCCGCCGCATCGTGGAAGGCATCGACGTGGCCGGCCTGCTGAAGCGCACGCTGGGGCGGGTGGCGATCCAGGCGACCGGGCTGATCCCGCCGGGCCTCCTCGGCTACGCGGCCGGGCGCGAGACGCCGGCACGGCCCGCCGCGCCCCCGCCGCCGGGTCCGCGGATCGAGCTGGTGGCCGCCGTCCACACCGTCTTCCTGGGCGAATACGCGGCGCTCTTCCGCGAGCTCTGCCGCGCGCTGGACAGGATCGGCTTCACCGTGAAGACCGTGAACACGACGATGGACGAGTACGTGAACCTCTGCGACAACGGGGGCAGCGACCTCGACATCGGCCGCTGGATCGCCGACTTCCCCGACACCGACACGTTCGTGAACGGGATGCTCCACTCGCGCGAAGGAGCGATCGGCCGGTACTGCGGGCGTCCCGAGACGGACGCGCTGGCCGAGCAGGGGCGCACCGAGTCCGACCCGAGCATCCGGCACGCGCTCTACCGGCAGGCCGAGGACATCGTGCACCGGGACGCGCTGCTGATCCCGCTCTTCCACGAGCAGGTCTACCGCTTCGTGCGGCCCGAGGTGAAGGGCCTCTCGATCGGGATCTCCGTGCCCACCGTCAACTACGGAGACCTGAGGGTGCAGGTCTAGTAACGCGCCTGATGCCGTGAAGGCCTTGCGAGGGCTCGTCCTGGCGTCCTCCGCGCTGCTCTTCGGCGTGGCGAGCGGGGGGCCGGCCGACCCGTCGCAGCTTCCGCTGGTGCTGCCGTCGCCGCGCTTCCAGCGCTTTTCCACCGACAACGGCCTGCCGCAGAACAGCGTGAGGACCGTCCTGCAGACGCCGGACGGCTTTCTCTGGGCCACGACGTTCGACGGGCTGGTGCGCTTCGACGGTGTCGCCTTCCGGGTCTGGAACGCCGGCAACACGCCCGGGCTGTCCGGTAACCGCTTCGTGACGCTCTACGCCGATGCCGACAACAGCCTCTGGATCGGCGACGAAGGGCGGCGCATCTTCCATCTGAAGGACGGCCGGGCCGAAGTCTGGGACACCTCGGCGCAGCTGACGGGGGCCCCGCTGGTGCGACGCCACCGCTCCGGGAGGCTGCTCGCCTTCGACGGCGGCGGGCGGGTCGTGGAGCTCGGAGCCAGCGGCGCGAAACCGGTGTCCGATCTCCCGCTGGCCGGCGCGCTGGCGAGCGGCCGGCCCTCGCCGGCGCTGGGTGTGGCGATGCTGGGAAGCCGCTCGGCGATCGTCTTCGAGGACGGCGAGCTCCGTGAGGTCCCCCTGCCGCCCGAGACGCTGGCCGGCCAGCACGCTTCGGCGAGCGCGGTCTTCTCGCTCTCCCCGAGCGCCGATGGGGGGCTCTACGTCATCGCCTGGAACGGCTCGGTGCATCGCTACGCGCGCGGACGGTGGGAGGCGCTGCCGTCGCTCGAGGAGCTGACCGGCGGCGCGTTGACGGTGCCGACGCTGGCCGCGGGAGCGGCGGATCCCGAGGGCTGGCCGATGCTGAGGGACGGCGGCGGCCGGCTCTGGCTGGCGATCCCGCGGCAGGGCCTCTTCCGGCGCGATCCCTCCGGTCGCCGGTTCCGTTACGGCGCGCGCGACGGCTTCAGCCTGGCGTGGGACCGCCCCTGCCTTCTCGAGGATGCGCGCGGCGGCATCTGGGTCGGAACCGACGCCGGGCTGCTCCGTTTCAAGGGAGACCTGATCACTCCGCTGTCCACGTTCGAGGGCCTGCCGTCGGACAACGTGAACGCCGTGCTCGAGGCCCGGGACGGCACGATCTGGGCGGCCGCCAGCGGAGGCGGACCGCTCGCGCGCATCACCCCTGCGGGAATCGAGCGCGTGGACCATCCCGGCCTCGACGGTGTCGCCACGATCCAGACGGCGCTCTTCGAGGACTCCAAGGGGCGGGTCACCATCGCCACCGGCAGCTCGCGGCTCTTCCGGTACGAAGGCGGCCGGTACCAGGAGATCACCGGGTCGGGACCGTTCGACGGCATGGTCGTGAACGCGATGACCGAAGAGCCGGACGGGACGATGTGGTTCGGCGGCGAGGGGAAGCTGGTCTGCCGGCGCACCGACGGGAGCTGGCGCACCTTCACGGCCGCCGACGGGCTGCCGAGCGTCAGGGTGAAGGCGCTCGAGCTGGCGCGCGGAGGGGGCCTCTGGATCGGCACCTGGGGCGGCCTGGCGCTCTGGAAGGACGGGCGCCTCACCGGCTACCGCGAGCGCGACGGCCTCTCGTCGGACCACATCCGCAGCCTCCATCAGGACGAGGACGGCACCCTCTGGATCGGCACCTACGACCGCGGGCTGACGCGCTTCAAGGACGGCCGGTTCGCGCGCATCACGGCCAGCGAAGGGCTTCCGTCGAACGGCGTCTTCGCCATCCTTCCCGACGGCTTCGGGCGGTTCTGGATGAGCTCCAACGTCGGCATCAGCCGCGTCACCCGCTCGGAGCTGAACGCCTGCGCCGACGGACGCGCCGCGCGGGTCCGCGCCGTCCTCTACACCCGCGAGGACGGGATGCTCTCCTCGGAGTGCAACGGCGGGCGGCAGCCGGCGGGGTTCCGGATGCGCGACGGCCGCCTGCTGTTCGGGACCCAGGGAGGCATCGTGGTGATCGACCCGGCGGCGCAGCCTCCTTCGCGCGAGCCGGAGCGCGTCTTCGTCGAGGCGGTCCTGAGCCGGGGCGTGCCGCGGCCGCTCGCCGCGCCGCTCCGCATCCCGCCGGGCGAGGACGAGCTGGAGATCCGCTACAGCGCTCCCGCCTTCGTCAAGCCGGAGCTCGTCCGCTTCGAGTACCGGCTGGCCGGCCTGGCGCAGGAGTGGACCGACGCCGGCAATCGCCGTTCGGCGTATTTCTCCTACGTGCCGCCCGGCCGCTACGCGTTCGAGGTGCGGGCCACCAGCGTGGATGGAGTGACCGGAGGAACGCCGGCACACGTCGAGCTCGAGGTGCTGGCCCCGTGGTGGAACACGGTCCCGGCGCGGGTCTCGGCGGCGATCCTCTTCCTGGCGGCCGCCGCGCTCGGGGTACGCCTCCGCCTGCAGGCGCTGCGCCGCCGCGGCCGCGAGCTGGAGGCGCTGGTGACCGCGCGCACCCGGCAGCTGGAGGACGCGGTCTCCCGGCTCACCGAGTCGGAGCGCGCCGCCCGCGCCGCCCGCGAGGAGGCGCTCCAGGCCAGCCAGGCCAAGAGCGTGTTCCTGGCCGCGATGAGCCACGAGCTGCGGACGCCGCTGAACGCGGTGCTCGGCTTCGCGCAGCTGATGGACCGCGAGACGGAACGCTCGGCCGGGGACCGCGAGAGCCTGGGCATCATCCGGCGAAGCGGCGAGCACCTCCTCGGCCTCATCAACGACGTCCTCTCGCTGGCCAAGATCGAGGCCGGCAAGACCGTGCTCGAGGAGCAGCCGTTCGGGCTCCATCGCCTGGTCGACGCGGTGAAGGACATGACCAGCGTCCGCGCGTCGTCCAAGGGGCTCCGGCTCGAGCGGGTGATCGGCGGCGGCGTGCCCGCCTTCGCCCTCGGCGACGAGGGTAAGCTGCGGCAAGTGCTGCTGAACCTCCTCGGGAACGCCGTGAAATTCACGGAGCGGGGGACGGTCACGCTCTCGGTGTCGGGAGGGGACGGCCGAGAGGGAAGGGTGCGCTTCGAGGTGAGCGACACCGGCGTCGGCATCTCCGAGCCCGAGCTGCGCGGCCTCTTCGGCATGTTCGTGCAGACGGCGTCAGGGAGGAAGGCCGCCGAAGGGACCGGCCTCGGCCTGGCGATCAGCCGCGACCTGGTGCGCCTGATGGGCGGCGAGATCGAGGTGAGGAGCGCGCCGGGGCGCGGGTCCACCTTCGCCTTCGAGGTCCGGCTGCCGGAGTGCGGGGCGCCCGTGGAAGCGCCGGCGCGCGGGGCCGTGACGCGGCTGGCGGCCGGGCAAGGCGTCCTGCGAGTGCTGGTGGTGGACGACGTGGCGGAGAACCGGCGTCTCCTCGGGAGGCTCCTCTCGTCGGTCGGGTTCGAGATCGCCGAGGCGGCCGATCACGACGCCGCGCTGCTCGCCTTCCAGACGCTGCGGCCGCACGCTGCCTTCGTCGACGTGCGGCTCGCCGGGCGGGACGGGCGCGAGCTCACCCGACGGGTCCGCCAGGAGGATGGCGGGGAGCGCGGGCGCTGCGCGATCGTGGGGATCTCGGCGAGCGTGGCCGCGGAGGACCGCCAGGCGTTCTCCGAGGCGGGCGGCGACGCGTTCCTCGGCAAGCCGTTCCGGGAAGAGGAGGTGTTCGAGGTGCTCGAGCGGCTCCTCGGCGTCGCTTTCGAGCGGCGCGAGGAGAAGGCTGCGGTGCACCCTCCGGGGCATCCTCCGGTGAGCCTGGCCTTGCCGCTCGACGTGCTGGAGTCGCTGGAGGCCGCCCTGGCAGACGGTGACCTCGAGCGAGCCAAGAGCATCGCCGAGGAGGCACGCCCCGCCCACCCGCAGGGCGCGGCGGCGGTGACGGAGCTCCTGGGCCGCTTCGAGATCGGCCGGCTGCTGGCGCTCGTCGAGGCGAGCCGGAGCGCGGGAAGCTCCGCGCCGTGAGCGAAGTCTTCGTCGTCGACGACAACCCCAACAACCTGAACCTCCTCTCCGGCATCCTGCGCGGGCAGGGCTACCGGGTGCGGATGCTGGACCACGGCGTGCGCGCGCTGAAGGCGATGCGGAGCTCGCCGCCGGACCTCGTCCTCCTCGACATCACCATGCCCGACATGGACGGCTTCGAGGTCTGCCGTCAGCTCAAGGCCTTCCCGGACACCGCGTCCATCCCGGTCCTCTTCATCAGCGCCCTCGACGACTCGACCGACAAGGTGGAGGCGTTCCGCGCCGGCGGCGTGGACTACGTGACCAAGCCGTTCCAGGCCGAGGAGGTACTGGCGCGCGTCGCCTGCCACCTGAAGATCGCGCGCTTGCAGCGCGAGACCGAGGCCAAGAACGCCGAGCTGAGGGAGGCCTACGAGGAGGTGCGCCGTGGGCGCGAGGAGCTGCAGGTCGCGCAGCACACCATCGCCAGGCTGTCCGACCCCGCCGGCAGGGTCGAGGACACCAGCGCCTGGGCCAAGGCGCGCGCCAAGGAGATCGCCGGGGCGCTGGGGCTCCGCGAGATCGGCGTCTGGCGGCTGCGGGACGGCCGTCTCCACGACCTGGTCGCCGACGGCACCGGGATCGTCGTCGCCGGCGATGCGATGAGCGGCCAGCTCCTGGCCGAGGGGATGACGCCGGCCGGGGTCAGCGTGCATCCGGTCCCGGGCGCCGACGGACGGGCGGTCGGCGCGCTCACCATCGACACCATGGGGGTCGCCCTGGGCGACGTCGAGCGGCAGGTCGTCACCAGCTTCGCGCACCACCTCGGCACGGCGATCGAGCTGGCCGAGATGCGCGGCAAGCTGGCCGCCGCGGAGACGCGCCGCGCGGCCACCCGTCGCGAGCTGCGCCGCCAGGGGATCACGACGGCGGGGCTCTGCCAGCGGTGCGGCCGATGCTTTCCGGAGGCCCTCGACTCCGAGGCGCTCTGTCCGGACGATGGCTCCCCGCTGGATTGCTCGCGGCTCCTGCCCTTCCGCATCCAGGGACGCCATCGGCTCGAGGGTCTGCTGGGCGAGGGGGGCATGGGCGCCGTGTTCCGCGCGCACGACGAGAGCCTCAAGCGGGACGTGGCGCTGAAGATCATCCGCGCCGAGAACCTGAGAGACCCTTCGTTCTCGACCCGGCTCCTGCGGGAGGCGGAGGTCCTGGCGCGGGTCCGGCACCCGGGAGTGATCGCGCTGCACGATGCCGGAGAGCTGCCGGACGGGTCGGCCTACCTGGTGATGGAGCTCCTCGAAGGGCTCGAGCTCCGCACGGTCCTCGAGCAGCACGGGCCCGGGACGCCACGTCAGGTCGCCCGGCTCGTTCGACAGGTCGGCTCCGCTCTGGCGGCGGTGCACCGTGTCGGGGTCATCCACCGTGACATCAAGCCGGCCAACATCTTCCTGGTCGCCGATGAAGAGGGCTTCGCGGTCAAGGTCATGGACTTCGGGGTGGCCCTGCCATTGACCGCGGAGGGCCGGCTCACCGCGTCGGGCCTGATCGTGGGAACGCCGTCCTACATGGCCCCCGAGCAGGCGACCGGGCCGGACGTCGACGAACGCGCCGACCTCTACGCGCTGGCGGCGGTGGCCTACGAGGCCCTTCTCGGCCGCAAGACCGTCCAGGCCGCGGTCCTCGTCGACATCCTCGTCGAGCTCCTCTACGAAGTGCCGCCCGCGCCGTCGTCGTTGCGGGCGGGCCTGCCTCCCGAGGTCGACGAAGCGTTCGAGAGGGCGCTCACCAAGAGGCCGGAGGAGCGCCCGCGAGACGTGCTGCAATGGGCGAACGACCTGGCGTCGATCCTGGAGAGCGCTCGGGAGAATGCCGATCGGTCCGGCTGGCCTCCAATCGGTCAGCCGAGCCGATGACGGTGGGCTGGCCGAGGTGCGCGAGTGCCGGCTCGACCGCATGCTGGGAGCCGGCGGGATCAGCCTCCTAGTGGCCTGTTAACGAGGAAACGAGAGCGGCGCGCCTGGCGCTTGTGGGGCGCAGACAAGGCGGGAGGAGCAACGCTGGCCCGAGTGGCCGCGTGCGACGACCAACGCCGTAT
>Ga0068859_100000058_pt1 | contig 116178 bp, 88 predicted proteins | sample KBSSwiS22_FD_66585 | JGI IMG/M metagenome (GOLD analysis project Ga0068859, IMG submission 66585) | Switchgrass rhizosphere microbial communities from Kellogg Biological Station, Michigan, USA - KBS Switchgrass S2-2 | ecosystem: Host-associated > Plants > Roots > Rhizosphere > Soil ...
CGCGGCGCCGCGATCATCGCCGCCCGAGGGGCGTCGTCCGCCGCGTCCGCCGCGTCCGCCGCGATCGACCACGTCTACACCTGGGTCAACGGCACCGCCGACGGCGACTGGACCTCGATGGCCATCCCGTCGGATGGCTCCTACGGCGTGCCCGCCGGCCTGATCTCGTCCTTCCCGGTGACCACCAAGGACGGCGTGTACGAGATCGTCCAGGGCCTGGAGCTGAACCAGTTCTCCCGCACCCGCATCGACGCCTCGGTCGCCGAGCTCACCGAGGAGCGCGACGCGATCCGCGCTCTCGGCCTGATCTGAGACTGTGTTGCTGGTTCGCTCCGTCCGGGACGGAGCGAACCAGCAACACAGGTGGCGGTCCTCCTGGGCTCGGGGTAGACCGGAGGGACCGGAGCCAGGCCGCTGTCGGGCGGGACCGGCTGCATCGTGGCTCCCAAGGGAGGCGCGCGGTGGACGCGGTGACCCAGGTTCCCAGGCCGGTCAACGAGCCGGTCCGTACGTACCCGGCGGGGTCCGAGGCACGCGCGCGGCTCGTCGCACGCTGCGACGAGCTGGCTGCCGCGCCGGTGGAGCTGACGGCGGCGATCGGCGGACAGCGCCGGCATTGTCGTGGGGCGGCTTTCGACGTCGTCATGCCGCACGACCACAAGCATGTGCTCGGGACGTTCCGGGTGGCGACCGGAGACGACGCGCACGCGGCGCTGGCGGCGGCCCGGGCGGCGGCACCCGGGTGGCGGGCGCTTGGCTTCGACGACCGGGCGGCGGTGTTCCTGCGGGCCGCCCAGCTGCTCGCCGGGCCGTGGCGGGACACGCTGAACGCCGCGACGATGCTCGGACAGAGCAAGATCGCACACGAGGCGGAGATCGACGCTGCCTGCGAGCTGATCGACTTCTGGCGGTTCAACGTCGCGTTCGCCCGCGAGATCCTCGCCGACCAGCCGGCCTCGGCCGCCGGGGTGTGGAACCGGGCCGACCACCGGCCGCTGGAGGGCTTCGTCTACGCGGTCACGCCCTTCAACTTCACGTCGATCGCCGGGAACCTTCCTACCGCTCCGGCGCTCCTGGGCAACGTCGTCCTGTGGAAGCCCTCACCTACCCAGCAGCTCGCCGCACACTTCTTGATGGACCTGTTGGAGGCTGCGGGCCTGCCACCTGGCGTGATCTCGATGCTTCCCGGGGACGGCCGGGCCGTTTCCGACGTGGTGCTCGCCGAGCCTGACCTTGCCGGCATCCACTTCACCGGCTCGACACGGACGTTCCAGCAGCTGTGGCGCCGCGTCGGCGAGAACATCTCGGCCTATCGCGGCTATCCGCGCCTGGTCGGCGAGACCGGCGGGAAGGACTTCATCCTCGCCCATCCCTCGGCCGACCCGGACGTGCTGCGTGCCGCCCTGCTGCGCGGGGCGTTCGAGTACCAGGGCCAGAAGTGCAGCGCGGCGTCCCGGGCGTACGTGCCCGAGTCGGTGTGGCGGCGGGTGCGCGACGGTCTGGTCGGCGAGACCGAGGCGCTGGTCATCGGCGACGTCGCCGACCCGGCCGTGTTCTGCGGCGCGCTCATCGATGCCCGCGCGTACGCCCGGGTGACGGCGGCGATCGGCCGGGCGACGGGCGCGGGCTCGCTGACCGTGCTGGCCGGCGGCCAGGCAGACGACAGCCACGGCTGGTTCGTCCGCCCGACAGTCGTGGTTGGCACCGACCCGACCGACGAGGCGTTCACCACCGAGTACTTCGGCCCGCTGCTGGCCGTCCACGTCTTCGCCGACGCCGACTACGACCAGGTCGTCGCCGGGATCGCCGACCCCGACGGGTCGCGCTACGCCCTCACCGGCGCGGTCATCGCCGAGGACCGGGCTGCGGCCGCGCGCGCCGTCGACGCGTTGCGGTTCGCCGCCGGCAACTTCTACGTCAACGACAAGCCGACCGGCGCGGTCGTCGGCCAGCAGCCCTTCGGCGGCGCCCGCGCCTCCGGCACCGACGACAAGGCCGGCTCGGCGCTGAACCTCCTGCGCTGGACCAGCGCCCGCGCCATCAAGGAGAACCTCCACCCGCCGACGGACCACCACTACCCGGCCCGCTGACCGCTGACCGCTGACCGCCGACCGCCGACCGCCGACCGCCGCAAGAGCCTGCCGCCTGGGTTGGCACTCGTCTCATCCACCTCTCAACCGCCCTTCGACTCATCCGCCCTTCGGCCGACAGCAAATGCTTCCTTGACAAAGATTTTTGTCGGTGCCAAGCTGGGGCACACCGGACGTGATGGTGATCGACCTCGGAGGAGAACCCAGATGCGCACGCTGATCGTGACCGCTTTCGTGTCCGTCGACGGCGTCATGGAGGCGCCGGGCGGGGAGTCCGGCTACCGGAACACCGGATGGACCTTCAAGGACATCGACTTCGACCCGGCCGCCTACGAGATCAAGGGCCGGGAGCAGGAGGAGACCACGGCGCTCCTGCTGGGACGGACCAGCTACGAGGTCTTCGCGCCCGTCTGGCCGACCATGACCGAGTTCGCGGGCTACAACGCCATGCCGCGCTACGTCGTGTCCACCACCCTCACCGAGGACGACTCACGGTGGCCGGCGACGATCCTGCGCTCCGTCGACGAGGTGGCGGCGCTGAAGGAGACCGAGGGCGGCCCGATCGCGGTGCACGGCAGCGCGACGCTGGGCGCAAGCCTGGCCGACGCCGGGCTGGTCGACCGCTACCACCTGCTGGTCTTCCCCGTGCTGCTGGGCGCCGGCAAGCGGCTCTTCAGCGCCGCCGACAAGGACAAGACCATGCTCAAGCTCGTCGAGTTCGAGGCCTACCCCAACGGCGTCCAGAAGCAGGTCTTCGACGTGGTGCGCTAGCCCGCCGCCACGTCGCCCGCCTGGCCAAGGGCAAGATCAGTCAGACGTTGCGCGTCACGGATGACGCGCAACGTCTGACTGATCTTGAGGAGGCCGGTCCGGGACGGGCGGGTCTCGCCGGGCGGCGTGTTGGCCGGGAGCGGCCGGGAGCACAGCGATGGCCTGCATCTCGATGAGCAGGTGCGGGTGGGGCAGCTGGTGGACGGCGACGGTGGTGCGGGCCGGGCCGGTCTCGTCGAAGTACTCGGCGTAGGCCGCGTTGTAGCCGCCGAAATCGTTCATCGACACCAGATAGGTGGTCACCTGGGCAAGATCCGCAAGGTCGGCGCCGACCGCGCGCAGGATGTCGCGCAGGTTCTCAATAACCGCCCGGGTCTGCGCCGCGATGTCCAGCGACGCGGTGCCCAGCTCGTCGACCGAGGCGCCGGCAATCGTGTTGTCCGGACGCCGGCTGCTCGTCCCGGAGACGAACACCAGGTCACCGGCCACCTTCACGTGCGGGAACCGGCCGCGCGGCGTGGCCTTGCCGGCGACGACGACGGCGCCTGTCGTGTCCACGCCCCGAGCCGAGGGCTGTCCGGCCGTCACCGGACGACCCGCAGCGTCGCCGTGCCCAGCTGGGAGACGGTCGCCCGCACCCACGTGCCCTCGGTGAGCGGCACGGCCGCGGTCGCGGCGCCGGCCAGTAGGACCCAGCCGTCGGCCAGCTCGACGCCGTGCCGGCCGGCGAGCCGGGCCGCCTCGGCGAACGCACGGCGCGGGTCGCCGAGGATCGCGGCGGTGGATCCCTGCTGGGCCACACGCCCGTCGACCTCCAGCGTCACGTCGAGGGCGTCGACGTCGTCCGGGACCGGCGACCACGGGCCGACGACGAAGCCCGCGGCCGACGTGTTGTCCGCGACGACCTCCGGCAGGGTGAATCGGAAGTCGACGTAGCGGGAGTCGATCACCTCCAGCGCGGGGGCGACGGCGGCAACCGCCCCGCCTTCGACGAGGAAGGCCACCTCGGGCTCCGCCTTGGGGTGGATACGTCCGGCGAGCGACACCTCGCCCCCGTCGGGGACGAGCATCGCGTCGGTCAGCCGCCCCCAGATGACCTCGTCCACTCCCATCTGTGCCATCTTGGCCGCGCTGGTCAGGCCAAGCTTGAGGCCGGCGAGCCGCTCGCCACGAGCCAGTCGACGCGTCACCAACGCCTCCTGGACCGCGTAGGCCGCCCGCACGTCGAGCCCTGGCACGTTACCGAGCTGAGGGATCGCCGTCCGGGTCACGGCGGCCGTGTCGAGCCGCCCGGCGAGCGCGGCCGTCTCCGGCGCTGTCAGTGCCATCGCCTGTCCTCCTCGACTCGGCCGGGGCCGCCGCAGGGCCGGCCCCTTCCATGTCGCTCCATGTCGGCATCGCTCCATGTCGCTCCATGTCGGCGCCACGCGCAGGCCTGCCAGCAGGTGCAGGCCCGCACCTGCCGTCGAACTCATGTCTGTCGCCCTACCGGCCGCCGCCGTCTCGCCCGTGCGCCCGCGCGCCCGATTGACTGTGTGCCCCGTTTCTGTCTCCCGGCGCTGACACCGGTCATGACAGCTCGACGCAGACGTTGGTCAGCTCCGAGTAGAAGTGCAGCGAGTGGACGCCGCCCTCGCGACCCACGCCGGACGCCTTGACGCCGCCGAACGGCGTGCGCAGGTCGCGCAGGAACCACGTGTTGACCCAGACGAGCCCGGCGGCGAGCCGGCTGCCGGCGCGCAGCGCCCGGCCCACGTCACGGGTCCAGACCGTCGCCGCCAGGCCGTAGTCGCTGTCGTTCGCGAGGGCGAACGCCTCGTCCTCGTCGTCGAACGGCGCGAGGTGGCAGACCGGGCCGAAGATCTCCTCGCGGACGGTGCGCGCGTCCTGTTTCAGCCCGGTCAGCACGGTGGGCCGTACATAGGAGCCGCCGTCGCGGGCGTCCCCGAAGCTGGGTACGTCCCCGCCGGCGAGCACCGTGGCCCCCTCGGCGCGGGCCAGGTCGTAATAGCCGAGCACCTTCTCCCGGTGCTGGGCGGAGATGAGCGGCATGTTCACGGTCGCCTCGTGGGACGGCCAGCCGAACGCGAGCTGCCCGGCCCGCTCGGCCAGCCGCGCCGCGAACTCGTCGAACACCGGCCGCGCCGCGTAGAGCCGCTCGGTACACAGGCAGACCTGGCCGCCGTTGGTGAAGCTCGAGCGCACCGACCCCTCGACCGCCGCATCCAGGTCGGCGTCGGCGAAGACCAGGCCGGCGTTCTTCCCGCCGAGCTCGAACGACACGGCCTTCACACCGGCCGCAGCCGATTGCATGATCGCTGACCCGGTCGCCGACTCGCCGGTAAAGGTGATCGCGTCGACACCCGGATGCCGGGTGAGGAACTCCCCCGCCGAGCCGGGGCCGAAGCCATGCACGACGTTGAACACCCCCGCGGGCACGCCGGCCGCGGCCATCACCTCGGCGAGCAGGGTCGCCGAGGACGGCGTCTCCTCCGAGGGCTTGACGACGACGGCGTTGCCGCAGGCCAGCGCCGGCGCCACCTTCCAGGTGAGCAGCAGCAGCGGCAGGTTCCACGGCACGATCACGGCGACGACGCCGACCGGCTTGCGCACCGCGAAGTTCAGCGCCTGCCCACCGGTCGCTGTCCGCGTCGTGAACGACTCCGTCGGTGCCGACGTGATGATGTCCGCGAACGACCGGAAGTTGGCCGCGCCCCGCGGAACGTCGAGCGTCCGGGCCTGTGAGACGGATTTGCCGGTGTCGGCGACCTCGGCGACGACCAGGTCGGCGAACCGCCGTTCCAGCTCGTCCGCGACCCGCCGCAGCACGTCGGCCCGTTCCTGCTCACTCGTCCGGCCCCATGGCCCGGCGAGCGCCGCGCGCGCGGCGGCGACGGCCGCGTCCACTGTGGCCTCGTCCGCCTCGACGACCTCGAACAGCGTCTCCCCCGTCACCGGCGACCTCTTGGCGAACCGCCGGCCAGCGGTTCCGGTCTCGCCGCCGACGACGTTCGCGAGCAGCCCTGGACCGGCGGCGGCCGGGTGTCCGTCGACGAGGCGATCGGGCCAGCGTGTCCGGTGCTCGTCTGCCATCACGACCATCTCCCTCGGGTCGATCGGGTCGATCGGGTCGTCGTCGCCGGACGCGGCCGTGGCGGCCGTGGCGCAGCCGGTAGCGGTAGCCGGTAGCCAGTGGCGACCCGGGTCGGCCGTTCGGCGGGGCGGGGACCAGCACCATTGGACGACAGGCCCCGTTCCCTGCACACCGAGCTCGGAGGTCTGCGTGCCGTGTCCGGTTCGACCGGCTGCCACGAGTGCTCCCCGGCGATCAGCCGCGCCGAAACGCAGTCTTCATGGTCACGAAACCGAAACTCGGCCGGGCGTACTGGAAAGTGTTGGCGTGGTCGACATCGTGGCATTCGTCGGCGGCGGCGGCTGGCGCGCCGCGGCTGCCCGGTGTCCGAAGACGATGACGCACGGCCCGTGCGCCGGAGTCGCCGCGGACGGCGCCTGCGAGGTTCCCGGGTTCGGGACCTGCACCTTCCTCGACGTCGACGCCGCAAGCTGGCCCTACGCCGCCGCACCCGCCGCACCCGCCGCGCCCACGGCGCCCGGCGCGCCCACGGCGCCCGCCGGACAGGGCGGCCCGGCCGTCGGTGCCCGCCGAGGCGCCTCCGGTCTGTCCGAGGCTCCGGCCGGCCGGCACCCACGGGTCGCGAACTTCCTCGCCGCCGCGGCAAGCCGGCCGGTGGTGGTCGCCGACCTGCCGGCGGCGCCGCTGTCCGCCGCCAGCATTCGCTCGAGCGCCGCGGCGCTCGCCGGCGCCGCCGACGCCTGCCTGCTCGGCGACCATGGCGGCGCGCGGGTCCAGTTCCCGCCGTCCTACCGGGCCCGGCTGCTCGCCGAGGAAGGCGTATCGGCCTGGGTCGGGGTCAACTGCCGCGACCGCAACCGGGTCGCGATCGAGGGCGAGATCGCGGCCTGCGTCGACGCGGGTGTCGTCGCGCTGCACTGCGTCACCGGCGATCACACCGCGCTCGGGCACCGAGCCGACGCGCCCGGGGTCTTCGATCTGGACAGCGTCGGCGTCGTCGAGCTGGCCGCCGCCGCGGCGGCGCGCGCCGGCGGGGCGTTCTGCTCCGTCGCGCACGCGCCGGCCGCGCCGCCGGCGCAGTGGCGCCTCCCCAGGCTGCTCGCCAAGATCGACGCAGGTGCGAACGCGGTGTTCGTCGACCACTGCGGCGGGCCGGGCCCGGTCGCGGACGCGGTCGGTCGGCTGCGCGCGGCCGGGTTCGCCGGGCTGGTGCTCGTCTGCGTCCCGGTCGTCACGAGCGCGGCGTCGGCGGCGGTGGTCGCCTCCTTCGCCCGCGGCCGGCTGCCGGCCGGCTATCTGGAGCGGATCACCGGCGGGGCGGGCCTGGCCGGCTCCGCCGTCAGCGCAGTGGAGGCGGCCGAGATCGAGCTGGCCGGGATCGCGGAGGGTGCCGAGCTCGCCGAGCGGATGCTGGAGATCCCGGGAGTCGATGGCGTGAATCTCTCCGGCGGCGCCCCACTCGGTGGGGAGGTGGCACTCGCCGCGGCGATGGCCGAGATCGCGCGGCGGGTGCTCGGCGTCGCCGCACCGCCGGGCCGCCGCGGGGCGCGACGGGCAGCCGCCGGCACGGGGGCTGGGTCGTCATGAGACGGTTCACCATGGGACACAGTGCGCGAACGGCCCGCATCGGGCGGATGACGTGCGCGGGTGGGGCGTGTGCGGAAGGTGTCGTAGGCGGATGACGGATGGCATGAGGCGGACGGCATGAGCTGGCTGCGCTCGGCGAGAACGGCGACGGGTGACCTCGTCAACGTCGAGATCGTGGACGGGCTGATCGGGCAGGTGCTGCCCGCCCCCGGCCCGACCGACAGCGGGCAGACCGACAGCGGGACGGCCGGCGCCACCGGCCCGGGTGACGTGGACCTGTCGGGACAGGTGCTGCTCCCGTCGTTCGTCGAGCCGCACGCGCATCTGGACAAGGCGCTGACAGCGTCGCTCGGGCGCAACCTTACCGGCGACCTCGCCGGCGCGATCGCCGCGATGGACCTGCTGCGCGAGCTGACGACGCCCGCGGACATCATCGCCAGGGCCGAGGCGGCGCTGCGCATCCACCTCGCCTACGGCACGACCCACATCCGCTCGCACGTCAACGTGCTGTCCGACGTGGGTCTGTCGGGCCTGGAGGCAATGGTCGAGGTCCGGGAGCGCTGGCGCGGCGTCATCGACCTGCAGCTGGTCGCCCTGGTCAACGACACCTCCGGCCCGCTGCTGCGCGAGGCGCTGAAGGTCGGTGCGGACGTCGCCGGCGGCTGCCCGCACATGGAGGATGACCCGGACCGGGCCGTCGCCGCCTGCCTCGACGCCGCCGGCGAGGCGGGCAAGCCGATGGATCTGCACACCGACGAGACACTGAACCCGGCCGCGCTGAGCCTGCGGACCATGGCCGACCTGGTGCTACGCACCGGCTTCGGCCACGGCGTGACGGCAAGCCACTGCGTGAGCCTGGCGATGCAGCCGATCGAGGCCCAGCGGGAGATCGCCGAGCTGGCCGCCGAGGCCGGCATCGCCGTCGTCGCGCTGCCGCAGACGAACCTGTTCCTGCAGGGCCGCGACCACCCGGTCGCCACCCCACGCGGGCTGACCGCCGTCGGGCCGCTGCTGCGCGCCGGCGCCACGGTCGCCGCCGGCGGCGACAACCTGCGCGACCCGTTCCACCTCGTCGGCCGCGGCGACGCGCTGGAGGTCGCCGCACTCATGATCACCTGTGGCCATCTCGACCCAGTCGCGGCGCTGGACACGGTGACCGCGGCCCCGCGGGCGGCGATGGGCCTGCCCGCGGTGACGCTCACGCCCGGCGCGCCCGCCGACCTGGTCGCGATGCCGGCGACCGACCTGCTCGACGCCCTCGGCATCGCCGGGGCCGAGCGGACCGTCTGGCGCGACGGCCGGGTCGTCGCCCGCACCGTCGTGCATTCCGAGCTCGCCGCCCCGCCAGGGGCGACACCCGTCTCCTCCGCGTCCGCGTGGTCGATCGCCTCGACCACGCCCTTCGAGCCGAAGGCCTAGCCGATGACGATGACAACCGAACCTCCAGGCCCCACCGGCGCGGCGACGGCGGCTCTGCGTTTCGCCGGGGTCAGCAAGAAGTTCAAGGATGGCACCGTCGCGCTCACCGACGCGGACCTGACGGTCGCGCCCGGCGAGTTCGTCTCGGTCGTCGGCCCGTCGGGCTGTGGGAAGAGCACGCTGCTGCGGATCGCCAGCGGTCTGGACGGCGCCAGCACCGGCGAGGTCGACGTCCACTCGAAGTCCGTCGGCTACGTCTTCCAGGACGCCACCCTGCTGCCCTGGCGCAACGTCCGGGACAACGTGCGGCTGCTCGCCGAGCTCGACCGGATGGAGAAGAAGGAACGCGACGAGCGGGTCCGGGACGCGATCGACCTGGTCGGCCTCACCGGCTTCGAGAAGCACCTGCCGCACGAGCTGTCCGGCGGCATGCGGATGCGCGTGTCGCTGGCCCGGTCGATGGTGCTCAACCCGGACGTCTTCCTGTTCGACGAGCCGTTCGGCGCGCTCGACGAGATCACCCGGGAGCGGCTCAACGACGAGCTGCTGCGCATGTTCCGGCAGCGGGGCTTCGCCGCGCTGTTCATCACCCACTCGGTGCAGGAGGCCGTGTTCCTGTCGGGCCGGGTGCTGGTGATGACCGGCCGGCCCGGCCGGGTCAAGGCCGAGGTCCCCGTCCCGTTCGACTACCCGCGCCCACCGGACCTCCGCTACAGCGCCGACTTCGCCGCGCTGTGCGGTGAAGTCTCCCGACACCTCAGGGACGTGTGACGATCATGACGGTTGACGTTGGTTCCGACGCCACGGCCGCCGTCCCGGCCGTCGCGGCGGCTGCTGACGAGACGGCGCCGGGTGCGACGGCGCCCGACGGGGCCGTCGCCGTGCCGGCTGCCCCGGCCCCGGCCACCGCTGGGCGGTCGTGGACCCGGTTCCGCGGCGCGCTGCTCAACAAGTTCCTGCTGCCGCTCAGTGTGTTCGCACTGTTCATCGGCGTCTGGTACCTGATCTCCGGACTCACGTTGACCAGGCAGCAGCGGTTCATGCTGCCGCTGCCGCATGACGTGGTGCGTGTCGGCATCCTCGACTGGTCGAACTTCAAGGTCACCCTCGAGGCGCTGCGGTACACGGTCACCGTCACGTTCCTCGGCCTGGCGATCTCGATCGTGCTCGGCGTGCTGGCCGCGATGCTGATGCACCAGGCCAAATGGATCGAGAACTCGCTGTATCCCTGGGCGATCGTGCTGCAGACGGTGCCGATTCTTGCCCTCACCGGCGTGCTGAGCTTCTTCTTCGGGTTCGCGCTCACCAGCCGGACGATCGTCTGCGTGATCATCTCGTTCTTTCCGATCGTGTCGAACACGTTGTTCGGCCTGCAGTCGGTCGACCGGGGCATGCACGAGCTGTTCACCCTGCACCGCCCGGGTCGTCTCACCCGGCTGTGGAAGCTGGAGCTGCCGGCGGCGCTGCCCGCGATGTTCACCGGGCTGCGCAACGCGGCGGGCCTGTCGGTCATCGGCGCGATCGTCGGCGAGTTCTTCTTCAAGCAGGGCAACGCCGGGCTCGGCACGCACCTGTCAGTCTTCCAGTCCCGCCTCGAGGGTGAGCGGCTGTGGGCGACAACGCTGGTCGCGAGCCTGCTCGGCATCATCGTCTTCGTCTTCTTCGGCTGGCTGTCGCGCCGCGTCGTCGGCCGCTGGTACCAGCCCAAGCGAGGCTGACCCGCCGCCGACGACGACACCCTCACCCCGAGGCCCCGGAGACCCCGGCTGGCGAGGCACGGACGCGGCGACCACGCCGCGGACGGCCTTGTTTCTCGCTTTCCCGTTCCGCCGCTCCATTTCCGATCCATCGACACCGTCGGGCGCAGGTCGCCCGAGGGACCAGGGGGAGACTCCGTTGATCAGACCACGCCCGACCAGGCTCGTCGCGGCGACCGCCGCGGCGGTCGCGCTCGCCCTCGTCGCTGCCGCCTGTGGCAGCGACGACGACACGACGGGCGCCACGCCGTCGGCGAGCGCGGGCGGCGCCGTGCCGGCCCAGTACGACCTGAAGGCCGCCGGCTGCCCGAGCACCGTCGTCCTGCAGTCCGACTGGAACCCCGAGTCGGAGCATGGCGGCCAGTACCAGCTGCTCGGCCCGAACCCGACGTTCGACACCGGTAAGAAGTCGGTCACCGGTGAGCTCGTCGCGCACGGCGGCGTCGACACCGGCGTCAAGCTGGAGATCCGCGCCGGCGGCCCGGCGATCGGCTTCCAGACGGTGACGTCGCAGATGTACGCCGACGACAACATCACGATCGGCTACGTCAGCACCGACGAGCAGATCGCCCAGTCGAAGGACCACCCGACCGTTGCCCTGTTCGCGGCTCTGGAGAAGAGCCCGCAGATCATCAGCTGGTCGCCGGAGAAGCACCCGGACTTCAAGACGATCGCCGACATCGGCAAGACCGACACCAAGGTGCTCTACTTCGAGGGCGCCGCGTACATGGACTACTTCACCGGCAAGGGCATCCTGAAGAAGAGCCAGATCGACGGCAGCTACGACGGCACGCCGACGAACTTCGTCGCCTCCGGCGGTGAATACGCCGTCCAGGGCTTCGCCACCTCCGAGCCCTACACCTGGGAGAACGAGGTCCGTTCCTGGGGCAAGCCGCTGAAGTACCAGCTGGTCGCCGACGCGGGCTTCGACTTCTACCAGCAGGCGATCGGCGTGCGGCCCGACAAGCTCGCCGCGCTCAAGCCCTGCCTGACGAAGCTGATCCCGATCATGCAGCAGGCGGTCGTCGACTTCATGGCCGACCCGGCCGCGACGAACAAGGTGATCCTGGACGCGGTCGAGAAGTACAACAACGGCTGGGTCTACACCCAGGGCGTCGCCGACTACGCGGTCAAGACGATGGCCGAGCTCGGCATCGTCGCCAACGGCAAGACCCCGACCCTCGGCGACTTCGACGAGGCGCGCACCCAGGGCCTGATCGACATCCTCTCGCCGATCTACACCAGCCAGGGCAAGCCGGTCAAGGACGGCCTCAAGCCGTCGGACCTCTACGACGACGAGTTCCTCGACACCAAGATCAGCCTGACCTCCTGACGGCCCACGGCCTCGCGGCGTCGGCTTCGGCATCCCCGATCACCGGCGCCGCGAGGCTCGCGGTTTCCAGGAACAGCTGACGAACCTGGTCCCGTGGCTCTCCCAGGCTGGGGCTGGGGCCGCTGGGCGGGCGAACGATCCTCTTCCGCGCGCCCAGCGGCCGTCGCCCCGAATCGCCAGTGAGACCACCGGCGCCTGGCATCCCACCAGCGGAGGATGGTCATGGCGGAACCCGTCGCCAGACCGGTGTTCAAGCGGGCCGCGCTGCCCGAAGTGACCCCGGTCGACCCGCAAGCGTTAGACAACCTGACTTTCGAGCTGAGCAGGCTGTTCGGCGACGACGCCGTCTCCCGGGACGAGGCGGCCCGGCTGACGGCGTCGACCGACTGGGCGCACATGAGCCCCGTCCTGCGCCCGATGCTGCCCGGCGGCGTCGCCGACGTCGTGGCCCGGCCGCCCGACGCCGACGGGATCGCCGCGGCCGTCGGCGCCGCGCACCGCCACCGGGTGCCGATCACGGTCCGCGGGCAGGGCACCGGCAACTACGGCCAGGGCATCCCGCTGTTCGGCGGCCTGGTCATCGACACGTCCCGGGCGACGAAGGTCCTCGCCGTCGAGGACGGCTGGATCACCGCCGAGGCGGGCGCGTCCTTCGTCCTCATGGAGAAGGCGGCGCTGGCGACCGGCCAGGAGCTGGCGATCATGCCGTCGACCGTGGGCTCCACGATCGGCGGGTTCATCGCCGGCGGCGCCGGCGGTACCGGTTCGATCGCGAACGGCGCCGTCTGGGACGGCTACATCCGCTCGCTACGGGTCGTGCCGTGCACCGACGACGCCACCCCGCTCGACGTGCCCTACCCGGACAACATGGCCCAGTCGCACGCCTTCGGCGTCAGCGGCGTCATCGCTACGGCGACGGTGGCGCTGCGGCCGGCGCGGCGCTGGACGGCCCTGTTCGCCTCGTTCCCCGAGCTCGACGGCGCGGTCGCCGCCGGCGAGGAGCTGTTCGACCTGGACCCGACGCCGCGGCTGCTCTCTCTCGACGAGGCGGGCGTCGTCGCCACCTACCGCCCGGCCGACCCGGCGATGCCGGCCGACCGGCTGTCCGTGCGCGGGATCGTCACCGAGAACAGCGTCCCGGCCGCCACCGCCGTCATCGAGCGGCACGGCGGCCGGGTCGACGCGGTCCGGCCGAAGGGCCCGGCCCTGGTCACATCGCTGTCGTACAACCACACCACCTACCGGGTCCGCAAGCTGCGCCCCGAGCTCACCCACCTGCAGTGCGGCGGGCCAGGCCTGACCCGGCGCCGCGCCGAGGTGGCCGCCGTCGCGCCGGACTCCCTCATCCACCTGGAGGGCTTCCTCAACCCGGAGACCGGCGCCCGGCACTGGGCCGGCATGCTGTTCCTGCGTTTCGACGACGTCGACACCCTCTACGAGCGGATGGCCCGGCTCGCCGAGGTCGAGGTCTTCGTCAACGACCCGCACACCTGGGTCCTGAAGAACCGCGTCGACCAGATTCGCGCCGCCGCGGCCCGCTTCGACCCGGACGGCCTGCTCAACCCCGGCAAGCTCCCCGCCAACTAAGCCACGGGCCCGCCCCTCACCACGGGCTTCTCTCTCCCCGCTCGCTGACTCCCCACGAGAGGTCGCCTTGGGCCAGCTGAGCGGGGCCCTGCGAGCGTTCCGGCGGCCGTCTTCCGACGGCCGCCGGAACGCGGCCGAACGCCGACGAGCCGACGCCGACCAGCCGACGCCGACGAGCCGACGCCGACCAACGGCCGCTGAACCCCCGGCCGCCCGAACCCGGCCGCCGGCGTTGCCCCGGGCCTAGACCCGGGTGGGGCACCGCAGCGGTGCGCCGACCGCGTGCAGGTGGGCCAGCGCCTCCCGGTACGAGCCCAGCGCGCTGCTCTCGTGGTAGCTGACGCCGTGGGTGTCGCAGAACTCCCGCACGAGAACCTGCGCCTTGCGCAGGTTCTGCCTCGGCATCATCGGGAACAGATGGTGCTCGATCTGGTAGTTCAGCCCGCCGTAGAAGATGTCGGTGATCCAGCCGCCGCGGATGTTGCGCGAGCTGAGGACCTGCCGCTGCACGAAGCCGACGCTGGCCGTGGCGAAAATCCGCATGCCCGTGTGATTTGGGACAAACGCACTTCCCATGTACAGGCCGAAAAGCGCCTGCTGGACCAGCATGAAGACCACGGCTTTCACCGGCGGCAGAACGGTGAAGATTACACCGAAATAGGCGGCGGTGTGAACCACGAGCAGCGCCGCCTCACCGAGAGCGCCGCGGGTCCGGCGCGTCGCCAGCTCGCGGATGCTTGATACATGCAAGTTCAGGCCCTCGAGCAGCACGATCGGGAAGAACATGTAGGCCTGGTAGCAGGTCAGCCACCGTAGCCAGCCGCGACGGTCGTGGGCATCCTCCGGCGCAAACACGAACGCGCCGGTAGCGACATCCGGGTCGCGGCCCACATGGTTGGGGTGCGAGTGATGACGGCTGTGTTTCGCGATCCACCAGCCGATGCTCAGCCCGACCAGCAGGTTCCCGTGCAGGAGGCCAACCGCGTAGTTGGCCCGCCGGCTGGCGAAGATCTGCTGGTGGCCGGCGTCGTGCCCGACGAACGCCAGCTGCGTGAACATCACCGCCAGGAAGGCCGCGGTGCCGAGCTGCCACCACGAGTTCCCCAGCCAGCCGAAGAACAGCCAACCGCCGCCCAGTAGCGCCAAGTTCACCAACATCAGGACCATGTACCGACCAGGACGGCGGTTCATCAACCCGGCGCACTTCATGCGCTGGGATAGCTCGACATAGTCGAGGCGGCTGGCCGTACCTGCCGAACCGGCAGGTTTACTCGACCGAGCCGCGCCCTTTACCTCAGAGGCGAGCATGGCGTCAACAGTCATGGGCATCCTTCTCAGCCGACCCAACAGAATCAGCGAGTTGGAACCCAGAACAGGCGTTTTGGACCAGACCGGGACGAGTACTCAGTCGCTTTCCCAGCACCCTACCGGGCGTCGATTGGGGCCTCCGCACGACCCTCCGGACCTGACACAATCGCCAAGGGCCGGATCACGGATCCCCAGCGGGGGCAGGCATCCGGCCAGCCGGAAGTGTCCAACGAAGATCACTTTCAGAGTGAGGCGGCCGATCTGACGACCAGCGCGAGCGCCCCCGGAGGAGTCCCATCCCCGCCCGCCACCGTCGGCCACGGCCCGGTGACGGACGGTCGGGTCGTCAGTGCCGAACTCACGTTCGCCGTCGAGGATCCCGCGGACATCGCGTTGTCGATCGTGGCCGCCCGCGGTCCGCGGGTGCTCGCCGAACGGCTCGTCGTCACGACCGCGGGCGAAGCCCCCGTCGACGGGCCGACCGAGCTGGCCGCCCCGCACGGCAGCCGGATGCACCTGGTACGCGCCCCCCGCGGCCTGCTGTCCGTGTCCTACCGGGCCGAGCTCGAACACGGACCCGCGACCGCTCACGGCACTGCCCCCGGCGGCGGCATGCTCACCCTGGAGCAGGTGACCTACCTGCGACCAAGCCGATACTGCCCGTCGGACCACGTAGCCGGTCTCGCGGTCGCCGAGTTCGGCGCCCTCCCGCCAGGACGGCCCCGGGTGGACGCCATCGCCGCCTGGATCCACCACCGCATCGACTACGTGCCCGGCTCCAGCTCGGTCCACGACTCCGCCGAACACACCCTGCTGACCGGGCAGGGCGTGTGCCGGGACTTCGCCCACCTGGGCGTCACCCTGTGCCGGGCGCTCGGCATCCCCGCCCGCTTCACCGCCGTGTACGCGCCGGGGCTGGCCCCGATGGACTTCCACGCCGTCTTCGAGGCCTGGCTCGACGGCGCCTGGCGGGTCTACGACGCCACCCGCAAGGCTCCGCGGGCGAGCCTGATCCGCATCGCGACGGGCCGGGACGCCGCCGACGCCGCCTTCGCGGACGTCCTGCGAGGCATCGCACCGCTCCAGTCGATCGAGGTCACCGCGACCACGGCCGGAGACCTCCCGATCGACAACCACCTCTCCGACGCCCTGCTCGACTAGGATCCGGCCGCCGGCCGCCGGACCGGTCAGGACCGCGGGCTGGCCGCGAGGACGGTGGCCGCCGCGTTGCGGCCCGAGGCGCCCCAGACTCCGGCGCCGGGAAACGTGGCGCCACCCGTCAGGTAGAGGCCCGAGATCGGGGTCGTGTAGCGGGACAGCTCGCGGCGGCGGCCCAGCAGGGCCGCCATGACGCCGTCGGGGAACGACGGAACATAGCCGCGGCGCAGGAAGAACTCGCGCTCGTAGTCGGGCGGCGTCATCGCCCGCCAGTCGCGAACCGACGCGAGCATGGCGGCGGGGTCGGCGCAGAGCGTTGCATACCGCTCGAGCCAGCCCCAGCGCACCGCCTGGTCACCCCAGCCGCCGCGCAGCGCCCACGGCGTCCACAGCACCTCCAAGCTCAGCACATGCGCGCCCGGGCCCGGGCTCATGGTCTCGTCCAGGACCGACGGCAGGTTGAGGAAGAACATCGGCGGGTCACTGACCAGGCCGGTCTTCAGCGCGGCGGCCGCCGCGATCTGCTGCTGTGGGGTCGGGCTCACGATCGTCGTCGGGACGTGGTGCAGCGCCGCCGGCAGCACGTCCTCGGGCAGCTCGGCCACGGCGCGTGGCGTCGGCAGCGCGGTGACGACCGCGTCCACCTTCGACTCGTAGCCGTCGTCCGCCGGCCTGGACGCCCAGCGTGCCCGCAGCCGGCGCATCGCCGGGACGCCGGCGAGCCAGTCGACGAGCAGGGTGTGCGGGTCGGTGGCGTTGACGACGGCATCGGCGGTGACCCGCCGGCCGTCCGCGAGCCGCACGGCCCGCGCCCGCCGGGACACGACGTCGACGCCGGACACCCGCGCCCCGGTCACGACCTGCCCGCCGTGCGCCCGCACGCAGGCCTCCAGTGCCGCCGGCACCGCCCCGCTGCCGCCGGCCGGCCGGCCGACGCCGACGAGGTGGCGGATCGCGAGCCCCAGCGCCCCGAGCCCCGTGCCGGGCGCGTCGGGGCCGAGGCCCCACACCGCCGGGCCGACGGTGTGCGTCGAAGCGATCATCCAGGGCGGCAGGCCGAACGACGTGAGCACGTCGACCAGGCTGCGCCGCGGCCAGTCCAGCAACACCCGGGAGCCGCGCAGGCGCTGCTTCGCGACGACGGTCGTGACGATCGACGGTGTCGTCGGCCGGCCGCCCTGCACAGCCAGCACCAGCTTCGCCGCCGGGAGGGCGACGTCCAGGTAGCGCCGGTAGGCGGCGGCGACGGCCGGGTCGATGCGGGCGAGCCCGTCGACGGTGCGCTCGATCGAACGCCACTGGACGAACACCGGCTCGTCGGCCCAGCCGACGCCGACGACCAACGGGTCGACCTCCAGGTAGCGCAGGCCGTAGGCGGCGAGGTCCAGGTCCTCGACGATGCCGCTGGCGCGGATCATCGTGTGGTCGCAGTTGCAGACGTTGACGCGGGCGCCGACCGCCTCGACCGTCGACGCGCAGCCGCCGGCGTGCTCACGCGCCTCCAGGACGACGACCGACCGACCGGCGCGCGCGAGGTAGGCGGCGCAGGCCAGCCCGTTGTGGCCGCCGCCGATGACGACGACGTCCGCGTGCGCCGGCAGCTCGTCCGCCGGCGCCGGCCCGGCCAGGGGCTGCGCCGCCGTCGACAGGTCAGCCGTCACCAGGCGTGCTTCGGGTCGAAGCGGGCGATCTCCCGCAGCGATGCGGCCGCGGTCTCGATCATCGCCTCGTAGCGGACCTTGCCGCGCTCCGCGGTGGCCCCGACCGGGTCGCCGAGGGTGCCGTTCGTCCCGAAGTCGTCGGACAGCCAGCCGAACGAGACCTGCCGACCCCAGCCGACCCGCTCGAACCCGGCCAGGTGCTCGGGCACGCTGCGCTCGGCCAGGTCCATTCGGACCAGATCCGGGCGCAGGTGCAGCATCAGCGACGTCTCCTCGATCCCGGCGTGGATGCCCATGCCCAGCTCGGACGCCGGCGACGTCCCGCCATATCGGCTGGCGGGCCCGGGGGTGCGCGAGGCTTCGCCATCGTCGCGCACCCCCAGACTGTGGTCTGGTGGAAGCGACGGATGCATCACGAACGTGCGCAGCCCGTGGGCGAGCCGCAGGTCGCGGCTGGCGACCTGCAGCAGGGCGCTGTTGCCGCCGTGGCCGTTGAGGAACACCAGCCGCTCGACGGGCGTCGTCGCCAGGCAGCGGCCCAGGTCGTCGAGCATCGCCAGCATCGTCGTCGCCGACAGCCACATCGTCCCGGCCGACCAGGCGTGCTCGTTGGACTTGCTGTAGGCGAGCGTCGGCAGCAGCAGCAGGTCGATCTCGTCGCCGTAGGTGGCGACCACGTCGCGCGCGAGCGTGTCGGCGACCACCAGGTCCGTCGACAGCGGCAGGTGCGGCCCGTGCTGCTCCACCGACCCGATCGGCAGGACCGCCACCGCCCCCGGCGCCAGGTCAGCGATCTCGGGTGCCCGCAGGTCGGCGAAGATCCTGGTCATGCTGCCTCCAGACGCTCTGGAAATCCCACGGCTCCAACTGTCACGCGACGCCGCCGGACGCCCCGTCCGCTGGTGACGCACCAGCGCAGCCCAGCCACGACCGGCGGCTACGCACCAGTGCTGGCGCTAGCGCCAGCACTGGTACTGGCACCGGCGCAACCGCCACCCTGGCCTCGGACCGGACACCAGCCCCGGTTCGACACGCCAGCCCCGAGACCGGCCCCGCCAGGCTCGAGCGGCCGCATGTTGACCTGGCCAACACTCTCGCCGGTGGTCGTGACGGGCTCGTCAGGACCAAATTTCCGCGCCGCTAATTCCCGGCCGCCGACCTCCCAGCCACCACAGTTCCGGCGGCCTCCGTCCTGGCCGCCGACGTCTCAGCCGCCTCCGTCCTGGCCGCCGACGTCCCAGGACGGCGATGCGCTCAGGCGGCGGTCGGGTCGGTGACGCGGCCCATGAACAGCGGTGTGGCGGTCGCCCGGTCGTGGATCACGAACAGGAACGGGCGGTCGACGGTGACCCGCACCTCTGTCATGATCGCAGACACGGCCATGACCACGGCGGTCGCCGCGGCGGCCTCCGTTCCCTGCTCGTCGACCGCGATGAACGCCTCGTGCACCACCTGGCTGATCTGGAGTGCCTCGGCCTTGGTCATCCCGCTGAAGTCGGCGCCGTCGCCGAAGGCCGTCGGCATACCGAGCGCCACGAGCAGATCATTGAGTGCGGCATGGGTGCGAAACGTCCAGCGGGGCAGCTCCAGCTCCACCGCGGCCGACTGGAACCCGGTGAGCAGCCCCCGCAGCGCCGCCTCGTCGAACGCGGCCTCGACGGCGTCGAACCGGCCCTGGTCCGGCAGCACCACTGCCATCGCCAGTTCGCCGCCGGCATACGGGATGTCGACGGCCTGCCAGCCCGGCCCGGTCGCGTAGCCGCCGTCCGTCAGCGTCACCGCCATCAGCTGGGCCTGAACCGTCGAACCGTCGGCGCGGGTGAACGGAGCCGGCCGCGCGTCGTCGAACGGCTTCTGCCAGGGCGCGCGCAGGTACAACGCGTTGACCAGCACCAGCCGGGTCGAGGCGTCCAGGTCGCCGGCCGAAAGCAGCCTGGGGATGCGGTCGTGGGTCTGCCGCGCGGCCCAGGCGTTGATCGCCTGCGCCGCGCCCGCGGCGTCAGTGGCGAAGTCGACGGTCCGCATTCCGGTCCCGTAGTAGCGGGCCAGCGTCGTCAGGAACGGCTCCTCCCAGGGCACCTGCCGCTGGCCCCAGAGCGAGTTCGCCACGTCCAGCGAAATCTCGATCTTCGAACCGTCGTCAGCCTTGCGGGTGCCGGCCCGGCTCTCCAGCGCGAGGACCAGCGCATTCAGCCCGGTGGGCAGCGCGTCCGGCCCACTCCCGAACGCGGCGGCATGCAACACCGTGTCCATCTCCTGCGCCGTGCGGCCGGCGGCACCCGCCCGGGTCATCCCCAGCGCCACCGCCACCGAGTACGGCGAGCACACCAGGTTCCCGGAGCTCCCGGAGCTCCCGGCGCCGGCCGCCGCCATTCGCCGGTAGAGGTCAGCGGTGAACCCGCTGACGGCACCGGCCGCGCCGGCGAGCGCGCCAGTGTCCGCCTCGGTACGGGCGACGTTCTGCGCCACCATCAGATCGCCCTCGGCGGGGCCGTAGTCGACGATGCCGCCGTCGTCATCGCCGCAGCCACCTGTCAGAGCACCCAGCCCCAAGCCCGCCGCCCCGAGGACAGCCGCCCGCAACACCTCACGTCGCCGCATCACGCCCCTACCGACGCAGCCCCCGCCGTACCGGTTCCGTCTTCCTTCTCCGTCCTCCTGCCCGCAGGCATTGGCGACTGCGCTGGGCGGGGGGGATCCGCCAGTCCGCCAGTCCGGCGGTCCGGCGGGGTCGTCAGCCGCGGAAGATGACGCGGGTCGGCTGGAAGGTGACGGCGACGCGGGGCTCGAGCCCCGGGGCGCCGAACTGCTCCAGCGTCCGGCCATAGGTGGCGAGCAGCCGGGCGAGGAAGGCCTTGTCCTCGTCTTCCTCGATGATCGCCTTCGCGCGAATCTCGGCGGTATGGAACGGGTCCGACGGAGAGATCGCGAAGACCGTCGCCGTCGGACGCGCGAGCAGATTCCGGTATTTGTGGCGGTTCTTCGACAGCGAGGTACGCACGATGCCGTCGGCCTCGAGCAGTCCCCAGACCGCCGTCGTCTGAATCGAACCGTCCGCATTCAGCGTGCTCAGCCCGAACGTGGCACCGGTGAACAGGTCGCGGTGCGTCTCCGGGACGACGAGTGCATCAGACATGGCCCCAGTCTTGCCAACCTGACCAGGTCCCCGGTCGAGACTCGCCGCTCCGTTACGAACTAGCAGGAATCGACCGCTCAGGTCAGGGGATCTCCATCGTCTGTGCCGTGTGCAGCTCGTCGAACGCCCGGGCCAGCTCGGCGGGCAGCCGCGCCCCCAGGCGGGTGAGAAGGTGGTCGACGACGAGGGCGCAGGCGATCGGCAGGGCGTCCGGGTCGAGGCTAGGCCGCGGCGCATCGTCGGGCGGATGGATGGACAGCGCCCCGGCGAGCACGATCACGACCGCGTACGGATCAAGCCCCGGCTGGTCCGGCAGCCCCGTGAGCCACGGCGACGCCTGGCGGACGACCTCGTCGAACAGCCCTTGGATGTCGTCGGCGTCCAAGCCGTCGGGATAGGCCCGCTCGACCAGGCCCAGCGTCAGCCGGTGCAGGATCTCCCGCGCCAGCGTCTCGTCGCAGGCGTGCAGCTGGGCGCACGCGGCCCGCAGCGTCACGGGATCTTGCTGCCGGGCCGCGTCGACGACGGCCGAGACCGCCCGGGCCAGTATCCGCCCCTGCGGCGGCAGCTCGGACATGGTCATCGCAGGCGGCCCAGGCGTCGCATGCGGCCATACTGGCTCATCCGGCGGTCCCTCCGTACCTCGCGCCTTCCCTGCGTTCAGCTCTCGCCTGCGTGCGACGCCCGATCTGTCGCCCAAATGCCACCACGGAAGGCTTAGCCGGTTCCGGCCGGGACGACACGATCTCGGGATCGGGTTCTAGCGTCAGGCAAGAAGGGGACGACCTGCGGCGAGCGCCGCCAGGTGAGGTGGCCGGCTCGGAGGGACTCGTGAGAGTTCGTTCGTCGGTACGGGAAACGAAGATCGGTGACGCCGTGAAGGTAGGTGGCAGTGTGGCCACGGGAGCCGCGGAGACTGACGGGCCCGACGCGGAGACCGGGAGCGGCGGTGCGGCGGGGGTGTCCGTCCGCCTGCCCGGCCCGGCGGCGGCCACGGTTGCGGCCACAGCGCCGTTGGTGACGTTCAGTGAAGGCGTCGAGGGGACGACGCGGTGCGCGCTGACCTGGCCGGTGGCGACGGGACGGCCGCCGCTCGCGGTCGTCGTCGACGTGTTCACCCGGCTAGGTGTCGAGGTCGTCGACCACGACCGGCCGGCCGCCCGCGCCTACGGCTCCGGGACACCCGAGCGGGACGAGTACGTGCTGCGGCTCCCGGCCGCGCAGGGCATCGGGACCCCGGCCGGGGAGACCATCGCGATTGACGCTGCCCAGGAGGCCCTTGGGCAGCTGTTCACCGCGGTGTGGACGGGACAGGCGGAGCTGGACGGGTTCACCCGGCTGGCGCTGACCGCCGGCGTCGCGTGGCGGGAGGTCGACATCATCCGGGCGGCCTGGCGGTTCCTGCACCAGACCGGCGTCGGCCTGTCGCACGAGTACGCCGCGCGGACCGTGCTCGCCAATCCCGAGTTCGCGCACACCCTCCTCGACTACTTCCGAGCCCGCTTCGACCCGGACTACGCCGCCACCGACTCCGATACTGACTCCGACGCCGACAACGCCGGCCTGGGCCTGGCGGGCCCGGAGTCCAGGACAGCGGACGCGGCGCGGGCCACCGTCAGGCTGGACGCGCTGCTGTCGGCCGTCGCCAGCCTCGACGAGGACAGGATCCTGCGCGGGCTGCGCGACGTACTCGCCGCCGTGATCCGCACCAGCTACTTCCAGCGGGACGCCGCCGGGCGGCCAAAGCCGGCGCTCGCATTGAAGATCGCTTCCGCGCGCCTCGGCCTGCTGCCGGCGCCGCGGCCGTGGGTCGAGGTGTTCGTGACCTCGCCGGCCGTCGAGGGCGTCCACATGCGCGGCGGGCGGGTGGCCCGAGGCGGCCTGCGCTTCTCCGACCGGCCCGAGGACTACCGCACCGAGGTGCACGGCCTCTACCGCGCGCAGGTCACCAAGAACGTCGTCATCGTGCCCGACGGCGCCAAGGGCGCCTTCGTCCTGCACGAGCCGACCGTCGCCGGCGCCACCGCGAACAGCGCCACCGCCACCGCCAACAGCGGCAGCAGCGGCGGCGGAGCCGGTGGCGGACGGCCGAGCCGGGAGCGGGTGCGGGCCGCCTACCGGACATTCGTCTCGGCGCTGCTGGACGTCACCGACAACCTGGTCGGCGGCAAGCCCGTCGGCCCGGAGCGCACCATCTGCTACGACGACCCGGACACGTACCTCGTCGTCGCGGCCGACAAGGGCACGGCCACGTTCTCCGACCTGGCGAACACGATCGCCGCTGAGCACGGCTACTGGCTCGGCGACGCGTTCGCCTCCGGCGGCTCGGTCGGCTACGACCACAAGGCGATGGGGATCACCGCCCGGGGCGCCTGGGAGTCCACCCGCCAGCACCTGCGCGAGCTCGGCGTCGACGCGGACGGCGATTCCTACACGGTCGTCGGCGTCGGCGACATGTCCGGCGACGTCTTCGGCAACGGGATGCTGCGGTCACGTTCGATGCGCCTCGTCGGCGCCTTCGACCACCGGCACATCTTCGTCGACCCTGATCCCGACCCGGCGGCCGCCTTCGCCGAGCGGCAGCGGCTCTACGAGCTGCCAGGCTCGTCATGGGCGGACTACGACCCCAAGATTCTCTCACCCGGCGGCGCGGTGTTCCGTCGGGATGCCCGCCGCGTCGAGCTCTCGGCCAGGGCCCGCGAGGTCCTCGGCCTGGCACCCGTCGGTGCCGGTGTTGGTGTCAGCGCTGGCGCCGACGCCGGCGGCACGCCGGGCCTTCCCGGCTCCGGCGAGGCCGGGGCTGACGGCGGCATCTCGCCGGTCGAGCTGATCCAGGCGTTGCTGCGCGCCCCGGTCGACCTGCTCTACAACGGCGGGATCGGCACCTACGTCAAGGCCAGCACCGAAGACCACGACGACGCCGCCGACCACGCCAACGACGCGGTCCGCGTCGATGCCGACGAGCTGCGCGCCCGGGTCGTCGTCGAGGGCGGGAACCTCGGCGTCACCCAGGCCGGCCGCGTCGAGTTCGCCCACCACGGCGGAAAGATCAACACCGACTTCCTGGACAACTCGGCGGGCGTCGACACGTCCGACCGCGAGGTCAACCTGAAGATCCTGCTAGCCGGCGCCGTCGACGAGGGCGAGCTGAGCCGTGAGGCCCGCGACGAGCTCCTGCGTTCGCTCACCAATGACGTCGCCGTCGCCGTCCTCGACGACAGCGCCCAGCAGGCGGTCGCGGTCAGCCTCGCGGCGACGTACGCGCCGATCTTCCTGGATCGGCACATCCGGCTGTTGCGCAACCTGGAGGCCCGCTCCGGCCTGGTCCGCTCGCTGGAGCACCTGCCGTCGGAGGCGCGGCTGGAGGAGCTGCGCGCGGCGCGCACCGGCCTGACCCGCCCGGAGCTCGCCGTGCTGCAGGCCAAGGCGAAGACGCTGACGCGCCAGGAACTGCTGGACTCCACGCTGCCGGACGAGCCGGCGCTCGACCTGGTCGCCCAGGGCTACTTCGCGCCGGCGGTGCGGGAGCGGTTCGCGGACCGGATCAGTACACACCCACTGGTCCGGGAGATCATTGCGACGCGCCTGTCGAACGAGCTCGTCAATCGGATGGGCCCCGGCTTCGTCTTCCGGCTGGAGGAGCAGGTCGGCGTCACGACCGCCGACGCCGCCCGCGCGTACGCCGCGGCGGCGGCACTGTTCGGGCTGGACAGGCTGTGGGAGACACTCGACCGGCACGGCGACGCGATGCCCGCGGCCGCTGAGCTCGCCGCCCGCCGGGCAGCTCGCGAGTTCCACGAGCTTGCGACCGAGTGGCTGCTGCGCCACGCCCGCGGCCCGGCCGGCACGACGGCCGCCGTCGAACGGCTGCGGGCGACGGCGGCGGACCTCGCCGCCGCGTTCGGCGTCAGCGGCACCGCGGCCGACGCGGACCTGACGGCGCGAATCTCCGGGCTGGACGTGCTCGGCACCGCACTCGACCTGCTGGTCGTCGCGCCGCGGCCGGCGCCGGCCGCTGTCGAGGACGCCGCCGCCGTGCATGTGGCGCTGGGGCGCTGGCTCGGCCTCGCCGGCCTGCACGACCGGCTGGCCGATGTCGCCGCGGACTCGCACTGGACGCTGACCGCCAAGGCGGCGCTGCGGGCACGCCTGACCGAGCTCTGGGCGACCCTCGACTGGCTCGTCCTCGAGGACGCCCGCGCCGACGCCCCGGCCGTGCTGGGCATCGCCGAGCCGACGACCACTGGCTGGGACGGCGAGGCCTACCTCGCCGACGGCCCACAGGCGGCCGCCTCCCAGTGGCTCGCGCAGCGGACCGAGGCGGTGCGGCCCTTCACCGCGGTTCTCGCCGAGCTCGCCGGCGCGCCGCCGTCCGGCGAGCCGCGGCCTCGCCGCGGCCGCCGCACGGCCACCCGCCCCGTCGATGTCCGGGTCGGCACCGGGCCGATCGACGTCGCCCCGGCCACGGTCGCGATCAGCGAGCTGCGCGTGCTCGTCGAACGGGTCCAGTTCAGCGAGGACGGCCTCGGCCCCCAGCTATGCGGCCGTTAACCCGCTCGCCGGTCCGAATGTGGGCCGGTCGATTGGCGCCGCCCGGCGACCAGGCCACTGATGACAATAGGTATCTGGACGTGTACGGCTGAGCGAGACGCTGGCGGGCGACGAGCGCGGACCTGGGTAGGAGGGGCTGGGGCATTCCCGCGGACCTGTCACCGCCGTCGGGCCTGCTCACCCCTCCGGCGCCGATATGTGGTCGATGGTGGAGCCCCGGGGCACCACCATCGACCACGGTCCAATCCTCAATCGCGAAGTGTGGTTGATGGGGGCGTCTATATGGTCGATGACCGGCCACGGGTTGACGTCGAGGGGGCTGTGGATAGTCAGGTACCTCGGTGACGAGACTCCTGCATTCTCGAAACGTGACGATCAAGAGACGCGCAGTGGCGCTTGTGTCCAGTCCACGGTGGGAGGGGCTCGTCCGCGCCCAGGCCAGGGCGTTCACCGTCGCCCAGGCCAGCCAGCACGGCCTCACTCATCACCACATCCGAGCGCAGGTTGCCGCCGGACGATGGCAGCGAGTCCATCCGCGGGTATACGTCGCCTACAGTGGCCCGCTGACGGACGAGAGCAAGCTGTGGGCAGCCGTGCTGTACGCCGGTCCAGACACCGCTGTCCTGTGCCTTCGGACCGCTGGGCACGCGTGGGGACTGCTCGATGCGCCACCGCCGGTCATCGACGTCCTCGTCGAAGGCCTTTCCCGCCTGGTAGCTGCAGATGGTGTGCGGGTCCACCGCACCCGCAGGCCGCTGCCGCGAGCCGACATCCACCGATCCGCGGCTCCGCCGCGCACGGCCGTCGAACGCACGGTTCTCGACCTGGTCGAGCAGCTTGACCAGGCCGACGACGTGTGTGAACTGGTCGCCAGCGCGATTCGAACCCGGCTGACGACGGGACCACAGCTGGCCGAAGCGTTGGATCGCCGCAGCCATGCTCGCCACCGGCTGCTGCTCCACGAGATCATCCGGCTCGCCGAGGACGGCGCTCATTCGGTGTTGGAGATCCGGTTCGCACAGCTCACACGTCGCCACGGCCTCCCAGAGCCCAGACGCCAGGTGTGGCACCGCGAAGCCGGCTCCCGCTCCTACCGATTTGACGCGTTCTACGAGCAGTTCCAGCTAGCGGTCGAGCTGGACGGGCGCCTTGTCCACACCGCGCCTGGCGCCTGGGAGGCCGGGCTCGAGCGGGAGAACATCATCCAGAACGCTGGTCTCGACACTCAGCATTTCTCTGGCCGGCAGGTTCTCGGCAGTCCGTGCCGGGTCGCCCGTCAGCTCGCTGCCGCCCTCGAGGTGCGCGGCTGGGGCGGACGTCTCCAACCGTGCCGCGACTGCCCATGACCGGCGACGTCGACAGCCGGGGCGGCGCTGGCGGGCAGCCCGCGAGCGCCGGGGATTCGCCGTCAGACACCGAGGTTTTCGAGCGTGGCGGTGAGGGTGGCGACGCCCTCGTCGAGGAGGTCGTCGCCGATCGCGAGCGGGGGCAGCAGGCGCACGACGTTGCCGTCGGTGCCACAGGTGAGGACCACGACACCCTGCTCGTGGCAGCGGCGGGCGACCTGACCGGTCGCGCCGGCGTCGGGGTGGCCCGTCGCCGGGTCGACGATCTCGAGGGCGAGCATGGCTCCACGGCCGCGGACGTCGCCGACGGCCGGAACCCGCTCGGCGACGGCGCGCAGCCGGGGCAGCACCCGCTCCCCGATCGCGCGTGCCCGGTCGACGAGGCCGTCGCGCTCGATGGTCTCGATCGCGCCCAGGGCGGCGGCGCAGGCCAGCGGGTTGCCGCCGTACGTGCCACCGAGGCCACCGGGGTGGGCGGCCTGCATGATCTCGGCGCGGCCGGTGACGGCGGACAGCGGCAGGCCGCCGGCGGCGCCCTTGGCGGTCACGACCAGGTCGGGCACGACGCCCTCGTGCTCGCAGGCGAACATCGCGCCGGTGCGGGCGAAGCCGGTCTGTACCTCGTCGGCGACGAACACCGCCGCGTTGGCCCGCGACCAGTCCGCGAGCGCCGGCAGGAAGCCCTCGGCGGGGACGACGAACCCGCCCTCGCCCTGGATGGGCTCGATGAGGACGGCGGCGACGTTCGCGGCGCCGACCTGGCTCTCGATGATCTCGATCGCGCGGGCGGCGGCCGCGGGACCGGTCAGGCCGTCGCGGAACGGGTAGGACAGCGGCGCCCGGTAGATTTCGGGGGCGAACGGGCCGAAGCCGTTCTTGTAGGGGTGGTTCTTCGCGGTCAGGGCCATCGTCAGGTTGGTGCGGCCGTGGTAGGCGTGGTCGAAGACGACGACGGCCTGGCGGCCGGTGTGGATCCGGGCGATCTTGACGGCGTTCTCGACCGCCTCGGCGCCGGAGTTGAACAGCGCCGAGCGCTTGTCATGGTCACCCGGAGTGAGTCGGGCGAGCTGCTCGCAGACCGCGACGTAACCCTCATAGGGTGTGATCATGAAGCAGGTGTGCGTGAACGCCTGGACCTGCGCGATCACGTTGTCGACCACGCGCGGGGCGCTGTTGCCGACGGTGGTGACGGCGATGCCGGACCCCAGGTCGATCAGCGAGTTCCCGTCCGCGTCGACCAGGATCCCGCCGCCAGCGGCCGTGACGAAAACCGGAAGGGAAATCGCCACGCCGCGCGCAACGGCCGCGTCCCGGCGCGCCAGCAGCGCCCGCGACCGCGGCCCCGGCAGCTCGGTGACCAGCCGACGCCGCTGCGGCAGCCCCGGCCCGCCCACAGCCACGGACGAGGTGGTCTCCCGCCCGCCGGCCGCCGCCGCATCCGCATCCGTCGTGGCCTCGGGGCCGGCGGGGACCGGTCGCCCAACCGTCGTCGTCATTCTCTAACGGTAGGCCAGCCGACGCCTGACAACCGAGTCACGAGAGAAACGACCTTCTAACCACTAGATCCGTCGATGCACCAGGGCCGCGCGGCCGGCGGGCGACCAGTGGCCGAGCCAGGCCCGCCGGCCAGCGGGCTCAGGCCTTCGGGCTCAGGTCTTGGGGCCACCGGCGACGTAGAGGATCTGGCCGGAGACGAAGCCGGCGCCCTCGCTGACGAAGAACGAGACGGCGTGGGCGATGTCGGCCGGCTGGCCGACGCGGGCGACCGGGATCCCCTTGACGCGGCTGGCCTCGTAGGTCTCCCAGGTCTGGCCGAGGCGCTCGGCGGTCGCGTGGGTCATCTCGCTCTCGATGAGGCCCGGGGCGATGGAGTTGGCGGTGATGCCGAACTTGCCGAGCTCGATCGCCAGCGTCTTGGTGAAGCCCTGCATGCCGGCCTTGGCAGCCGAGTAGTTGCTCTGCCCGCGGCTGCCGAGCGCCGACGTGCTCGAGAGGTTGACGATCCGGCCCCACTTGGCGTCGACCATGTACTTCTGGCAGGCCTTCGTCATCAGGAACGCGCCGCGCAGGTGCACGGCCATGACGAGGTCCCATTCGGCCTCGGGCATCTTGAAGATCAGGTTGTCGCGGGTGATGCCGGCGTTGTTGACGAGGATGGTCGGCGCCCCGAGCTCAGCGACGACCTTGGCGATGCCGGCCTCTACCTGCGCCGAGTTGCTCACGTCGGCGCCGACGCCGATCGCCTTGCCGCCCGCCGCGACGATCTGGTCGACGACTGGCTTGGTGGCCTGCTCCTCGAGGTCCAGCACGGCGACGGCGTAGCCGTCCTCGGCCAGCCGCAGGGCAGTCGCGGCGCCCAGGCCACGGGCCGCGCCGGTCACGATCGCCACCTTCTGGGCGGACTCGGTCATGCTCACGTTCTCCTGTCTCCTCGGCGAGGCCGGCCACAGCCTCGTGGCCAGACCGCTGCCTGTCGTCACCGCCATACTGCCCGGCGACGCCCGTCACGGTCGCCTCGAACTGGCGGATCTCACGTCCAGGCACGGATCTGCCCCGACCGCCGAGACATCGAGACAGCCGAGACATCGGAACGCCGAGCTTCGACGTCGGCTCCGGCTCGCCGATCCGGTCCAGCTCGTCGACCCGGCAGGCAGCTCAGGCCCTGGCGCGGCCGCTGTCGCCGGCCTGCGTCACGAACGCCGCGACGACGCCGGAGTGGCAGGCTGCGCTGAGGTCGGCGTCCGCGCGCGGCCCCTCGCCGCTGATCCCGGTGCGCGTCCGGCCCTGTGCCGTTCCCCCTCTTCTTTCCAACATCATCGATATCGGCCTGGACGGCGACGGGGAGGACAGATCGATCCCGCGGCCTCCGGGTAGCCGGTCAGCCGCACTCGCCGGGGCGGACGAAGGGGTCGTCGTCGGTCGCCCAGCCGCCGGGCTCGTCCGCGCGGGGCTCCGGGATCCCAGCGATCTGATCGTCACCGTCCGCGGGGCCTGGCTCGGCGGCGCCGGGTGCCTCGACGAAACGGAAGACAGTGGTGGCGCGCAGGGCGAAACCGAGGTGTTCATAGAGGCGGATCGCCGTCGCGTTCGTGGCGGCGGCGTGCAGGAACGGCGTCTCACCACGGGCGCGGATACCGGCGGCGACCGCGCGCATCAGCCGGGTCGCGAGGCCTCGGCCCTGGTAGGCGGGGTCGGTGCACACAGCGCTGATCTCGGTCATGCCCGGGACCCGCAGCCGCTCCCCCGCCATCGCGATCAGTGCGTCGCCGTCGAAGACGCCGAGGTATGTGCCGAGCTCGATCGTCCGCTGAAGATACGGCCCGGGACGGGTGCGGCCGACCAGGTCGAGCATCGCGGGCACGTCGTCGGGGCCGAGCGGCCGCGCCGCGGGCTCGGGTGCGTCGACGAACGCGTCGGTCGCGACCATCTGGACGAGGCCCAGCCGGTCGACAGACCGCCAGCCGGCCGGCGGCTCCTCGTCGACGAAGAACAGGACCGCCGGGCCGCCCGGGCCGACGACCGCGGCCAGGTCGTCCCAGGCCCACTCCCCGGGGCCGCCCGCCATCGCCGCGAACGGCGCCACGTCGGTCTGGAACCGGGCGGCGTCACCGACTCGCTCGGCGAAGGTCGTCTGCCGCCCGGACAGCGCCGACCACAGCACGTTGTCGAGCGGGTCCGCGCCGACGGGGCCGGTGCCCGCCTCGATGGTCTCCGTCAGCACCTGGCCAGGCTCCGTCACTGCTCATCCCTCCGACAACCGCGACACCCACCATCGCCGGCCCGCCGACAGCAACCGGCACCCCGCCAGCCGTTGCCGCCCGCCAGCCGTTGCCGCCCCGGCGCCAGAGCGGCGCGCGGCCAGCCGGGGGCGTCCGGCACGTAATGGGGCACGCCGGGATGGCCACCCACCACGACGGCACTGAGGTGCGCCGCCATACCGCCCAAAGGACACCCTACGGCGCACAGACATTCCCGGCCGACGCGACGAGGTCAGCTTTCCGACTCCCTCGACCTCCTCGACATCCTCGACCTCGTCGACGTGGCCCTTCGCCGGAACACCGCCCGCACATCGGGACGATCATGGTCACCGCCGGCGGTCGTCAACGCCGTGGACCACAGGGCGCAGTGGTGCGAGTGTTGGGTAGCGCAGCGTCGGCCAGCGGGGCATCGGTCATCAGAGGAAGGCGAGGCGAGGAAAGGCATCCTGGGAGCCGAGGACGACGCCCGCATCGGTACCCAGGACACGTTCGAGGACCGTTGCGTAGACCGACCGGAAGTCGGTGGTGACCTTCAGGTCGCCGTCGTCGAGCCTGGTCAGGCTGGGGGCGTCGCCGTAGCAGCCGCCCTGGACGTGGCTGCCGAGGACGAGGACGGGGCCGGCGGTGCCGTGGTCGGTACCGGTGTTGGCATTGGCCGCGACCCGGCGGCCGAACTCCGAGTACACCATCGTCGTCACCGCCGCCCCGTGTGGGTCGCCGCCGACAGCCGCCTGGAATCGGGTCAGCGCCGCGTCGAGCTCGCCGAGCAGCCTCGCCTGGGTGGCCTTCTCCTGGGTGTGGGTGTCGAAGCCGCCCAGGTTGACGGAGTAGACCCTGGTCGGCACGCCTGCGCGGATGCAGGCGGCGACGACGTCAAGCTGCTCCCCCAGTTCGCCGGCCTTCGCCGCCGTCGGCGCGGCTGCCGCCGGCGCCGACCTGGCCGGGGACAGGCCGGCCGGAGACGGCGTCACTGGCCTGGTCGCCGGCGCGGCGCTGGCGTCGCCGCCGCCGGCGTCCAGCTGGCCGGCCGGGGCCTGGTCCTGGTCGCTCCGGCTGGCGAGCACCGGGCCAAGCGTGCCGGCGACGGTGAACAGGTCGGTGCCGGACGACGCGACCCGCGCGGCGAGCGGCCCATCGGCCGGGTCAGGAAGGTAGAGGTGGCGCAGCTCCTGCCCGAGTGCGCCGCCGGGCGCCGCGAACGGGCCGGTCGGGACCGCCGCGGCGGCGGTCGTCGCGCCGACGACCAGCGGCGCGAGCGTAGGCCCGACCGAGATCGCCCGCAGCGCCGCGGCGCCGGCGGCCCCCGCGAGGCCCTGGGAAGGCGCTTTGGCCTGGGCGTCGAGCCAGCGGCCGAGCCAGCCCGTCGTCGACGCGGTGCCCGGGGAGGCGGTCTGCCAGATGGCCATCGACCGGAAGTGGCTGTGGTCCGGCTTCGGGTAGCCGACGCCGCGGACGATCGCCAGCCGATGGTCGTCCCACAGCGTGCGCAGCCCGGTCATGGCAGGGTGCAGCGCGGATCCGTCGCCGTCGGCGAGCCGCAGCGCCTGGTCCGCTGAGTAGGCGAGCTCGCCGCGGGCGGCCCGGTAGGCCGGGTCGTCGACGGGGATCACCATGTTCAGCCCGTCGTTGCCGCCGTACAGGGTGACGACGACGAGGACGCCGCCGCCGGCCAGCGGCTCCTCGGCGGCGCCGCCGTGCAGCTCCCGGTAGGACACGACCCCGGCCGTGGCAGCCGCGGCGAGCCCGCCGGTCACCCCGGACGCGATCAGGAACCGGCGCCGGTCGAACGGCATCGGCCTTCCCTCCTTCCTTCAGACAGACTTTCAGGCGGTCAGGTACTCGGGCGACAGCAGCCCGAGCGCGACGAGGCGGACCGGGTTGCCACCGGCACCGGCCATCGCCGCCCGCGTCCTCGCCGTCCAGCCGTCGAGCGAGAGCAGGTGGGCGACGGCGTCCGGCCGGCCGGCGGGCGGCTCGTCGGTGATCACCGACAGCTCGGCGGCGGTCGCCGCCGCGCTGGCGAACTTGGCGCGGACCTGGGTGGACGCGGTCGTCAGCCACGCCCCGTTCGCGGGCCACCCGCCGACGCTCGGCGGCTGGAACGGCACCTGGCCGAGCCCGGACAGGGTCGACAGCACGACACGTTGCGCAACCGTTCCGCTTCCAGCGGTGATGGAGGCCGGCCCGTCGGCCGCGGCGCCGGCGGGCGGCGGCGTGACCCGCAGGCCGAGCGCCCGAAGCACGGTGACGACGTACTCGACTGGCTGGGCGACCAGCTTTCCCCGAGCCGCCAGGAATGCGGGGGTGTGCAGCATGGCCCGCACGGCGGCGCCGACGTCGAGCGTCGAGCCGTAGGCGGCGAGCATGGCGCCTGCGGCCGGGTTGGCGTCGGGCGCGACTGGGGCGGCGTACCGGCTGAACAGCCGGGAACACACCCAGCGTGCCGAGGCGGGCCGGTGGGTGACCAGGGCGACGACGTCCTCACCGCTGAGGTCGCCCGTCTTGCCGAGCACCGTCTTCGACCCGTCGTCGTGCTGCCGGGCGGCCAGTTGGAAACCGGTCCGGGTCTGGTCGACCCGCCAGCCGGTGAACGCCCGCGCCGCCTCACGGACGTCGGTCTCGGTGTAGTTGCCGATGCCGAGGGTGAACAGCTCCATCAGCTCGCGGGAGAAGTTCTCGTTCGGGTGCTCCTTGCGGTTCTGCCCGGCGTCCAGCCAGACCAGCATGGCCGGGTCGTGGGCGACCGCAAGCGTGAGTGCGTCGAACGGCCCGACGCCGCAGCGCCGGAAGATCTGGTTCTGGGCGAGCATCATCGACGAGTCGCGCACCTTGGTGATCGACGTCGCGAAGTGCCCGTGCCAGAAGAAGGTGAGCTTCTCGGTGAACGGGTCGTTGGTGTCGACCATCCGGCGCAGCCACCAGCCGGTCAGCTGCGTCGCCTGCTCCCGGGCCATCCGGGCGTAGGTCGCGCGTGTCTCGGCGTCGCCACCCGCGCCGCCCGCTCCGGTCAGCCGAGGCAACGGGTCGAATGACGGCGGCGGCTCCACCCCGGCGGCGGCCCCGGCGCTCGCCGCCGCGGAAGCCTCAGCCCCGACAAGTGCGTCGACGGCCGACTCGTACCCTCCGGCGACGGCGGCGTCGAGCTCGGCCGGGCGGGCGCCGAACCCGGCCCGCCGGTAGAGGAACGCGACATCGGAACGCGCGGTGGCCATGGTCCGACAGTGGCGGCGGGCCGTCAGCGTGCCGTGGCCACCATGTTCGAGAACCGTAAGTAAACCCCGCATGTGCCCGGCCGGGGGCGGCCGCGGGCAGGCGGCGCCGCACACTGGGCAGGTGGGAAACCTCCCGACTTCTCCGGTGACCGCGCCGGCTTCCACGGCCCGGCCCGCACCGGCCGGCCAAGGCGGGCGTCCCACCGTGACGCCTGCCGCGCCCACCTTGACGGCAGGCGTGGCAGGCGTGGCGGACGTGCCGGGAGCCGCCGCCCGGCGCTCGTCGGGGCTCGTGCTGGTGGTCGAGGACGAGCCGCACATCTGCGACCTGATCCGCCTCTACCTGACGCGGGAGGGCTTCGGCGTCGAGGTCCGTCACGACGGCAGGGCCGGGCTCGCGGCCGCCCGCGCGCTCGCGCCCGTCGCGATCGTCCTGGACATCCGCCTGCCGGGGCTGGACGGGCGCGACGTGGTGCGGTCGCTGCGCGCCGAGGACGACTGGACGCCGGTCCTGTTCGTCACGGCGAGGGACGACGAGGTCGACCGCATCCTCGGCCTGGAGCTCGGCGCGGACGACTACCTGGTCAAGCCGTTCTCGCCGCGCGAGCTGGTGGCCCGGCTGCGGGCGGTGCTGCGCCGGGCGGGGCCCGGGCCGGACCGGCCGGCGAGCCGGGTGCTGCGCGTGGGCACCGTCGAGCTGGACCTGGACCGCCGGCAGGTGCACGCGAGCGGCGAGGCCATCGCGCTGACCGCGACCGAGTTCGACCTGCTGGCGGCGCTGGCAGCCCGCCCGGGTCTCGTCTTCACCCGGGAGCGGCTGCTGTCGCAGGTCTGGGGGTACCAGGCGGCGGCTGGCACCCGCACGGTCGACGTCCACGTCGCCCAGGTCCGGGCCAAGCTCGGCGGCGCCTCCCCGATCCGCACCGTTCGCGGCGTCGGCTACACCGCCGATGGCTAGCCAGCAGGGCGCCGGGAAGGCGCGGCGGCGGCCGGGCCGACGCGCGGGCCGACCCGAGGGCCGCCGCGCTGGGGGCCTCGGGCGGCGTACCGCGCTGGCGACCACGCTGGTCGCGCTGCTCGCCGTGGTCATCACCGGGGCGGTCTTCCTCGGCCAGCTCGGCGACGTCGGCGAGCTGCAGGCCCGGCGGGTCCTCGGCCGGCAGGCCGACCTCGTCGTCGCCGTCTACGAGCAGCCGCAGGCGTCCGCCGACCTGCGCGCCACCGTCACCCGGGCCATCGGTTCCCAGCAGATCGGCCTTCTGATCCTCGGCCCGCGCGGCTCCGTACGCACGGCGATGAGCCCCGTCGGCGCCCGGTGGGCGACCGCGCTGCCGGCGGTGACGCTGCACCGCCTCGCGGGCACCCGCCGGACCGACGTCGTGCGCACGGGCACCGGCCGCCGGGTCCTCGTGGCGACCCGGCCGCTGCCCGACGGCACTACGGCGCTGCTCGTCCAGCCGGCGTCACAGGCGCAGGAGCTCACCTCGGCGCTGGCGCGCCGGCTAGTGGTGGCGCTGGTGGTCGCGCTCGCCGTCGCGACCGCCGCCGGCCTCATGCTGGCCCGCCGGCTGGCCCGGCCGCTGCGGGCGCTGGCGACGACGGCGCGGGACCTGGCCCGGGGCCGCCGCGACGTCGATGTCGCGCTCGCGTCGCCGGCCGGCGGCCCGGCGGAGATCGCCGACGTGGCGGACGCGCTCGGCGGCCTGGCCGCCGCGCTCGCGCTCAGCGAGGCGGGTCAGCGCGAGTTCCTGCTCTCGGTGTCGCACGAGCTGCGCACGCCGCTGACGGCGATCCGCGGCTTCGCCGAGGCGCTCGCCGATGGTGTCACCCCGGCCGGGCAGGCCGGGGACGCCGGCCAGGTGATTCTCGACGAGGCGCTGCGGCTGGACCGGCTGGTCCAGGACCTGCTCGACCTGGCTCGCCTGGATGCCGACGACTTCCGCGTCGATCTCGGCCCCGTCGACCTCACGCGGATCGTCGCCGACGCCGCCGAGGTCTGGCGGCGCCGGTGCACGGCCGAGGGCGTCGACCTGCGCGTCGAGGTGCCGGCCGGGCCGGTCGTGGCCGTGGCTGACGCGGTCCGGCTGCGGCAGATCCTCGACGGGCTCGCGGAGAACGCGCTGCGGCTGGTGCCGGCCGGCGCGCCGATCGTGTTCGCGGCCCGGGCCGAGCTGGGGAGCGGAGGCCACGGCGCAGGAGGAGGCGCAGGCGGAACCGGAGGCGGCAGCGGCAGCGGCAGCGGCAGCGGGACCGGGGCGCTGGTCGCGGTGTTGGAGGTGCGGGACGGGGGCCCGGGGCTTACCGACGACGACCTGGCGGTCGCGTTCGAGCGCTCGGTGCTCTACGAGCGGTACCGCGGCCTGCGGCCGGTCTCGACGGGGCTCGGCCTGGCACTCGTCGCCCGGCTGGCGGCGCGGCTGGGCGGGCGGGCGTTCGCCGCTGCCGCACCCGAGGGCGGGGCGGCGTTCACCATTCGCCTGCGGCCCGCCGGCCCGGGCGCTGGCCGGCCATCACTGACCGGCAGCCCGGTCCGGCCGCGCGATCGCCAGGCCATAGGTGACTGGTCCGCTACTGGACGTAGCCCTCGACCTGGCTGACCGGCGCCGCGGTCGCCTCGTCCGGGTCACGGCCGGCCCGGCGCAGCGCGTCGCGGCGGCGCAGCAGGTCCCAGCACTGGTCCAGCGACTCCTCGACGTGTCGGAGCCGCTCGAGCTCGGTCTCGGGCTCGACCTGCCCGGCGGCCCGCTTGGCGCGCAGCTCGTGCTCCTCAGCGACCAGCGCGTTGATCTGGGTGAAGATGCCCTTCTCGTCCATGGCCTCACCCAATCACGCCGCCAGGCCCGGGCGAACAGCCGTCCCCTCAGCCTGGATGGCAGCTCAGCCCTGGATGGCGACGGCGATCTCGGCGCCCAGAGCGAAGCCGAGGGCGAGTGGCAGGTCGTCGCCGCTCCAGAAGCGGCCCGGGTCGTACCAGTTCGGCCGGCGGCCTGGGGCGAGCAGTCCCATCGCCTGGTAGGTGATGGCGACGACCTCGGCGCAGTAGGCGGTCTCCAAGGTGGCGGAGGCCTCGGCGACGCGGTCGGAGCGGTCGGACTCGCCGGCGCCCGTCGTCCTCGCGTCGTCGTCGCCGCCGTCCGTGCGGTCGCCGGGGGTGGTCGTCGCGTCCGCCCAGCCGCGCCGCCGCGCGGCGAGCTCGCGCAGCCGCGACCAGCGGGCCGGCCGTGCGCCGCCATCGCCGCCGCCTTCTGGGGGCGGCGTCGCGGGAGCGGAGGCACCGGGCGAGCCGGCCGACCCGGCGGCCAGCTGGCTGGGGCTGCGGGGTTCGGCATGCCACGGGAAGGATTCGAACCAGGGTTCGGCGACGTAGTCCTCGTCAGGTGCGGGCGGCTGCGCGACGGCCGAGCCGTCGCGGCCCCGCCGGACGACGGTGGGCACCCGGCCGCGCAGCCAGCGGCCGGCGAGCTGCGCCGTCGACGGGAAGGGCGTGCCGTCGAGCCGGGCCACGATCCGCAGCGCCGCGTCCTCCGCCTCGCGGGAGACCTCGGGCTCGAGCTGGCGCAGCCAGGCGCGCTGGTCGTACCGCTGGCCCCAGACTGTCACCGCGTCGCGCAGGTCGTGCAGCTGGACTCCGCGGTGGCGGTCGCCCGTCCAGCGGTCGGGCAACGACCGGCCCAGCTCGGCGTGCCAGATCATCGGGGGCAGGTCGTCGATGACGACCGCCATTCCGACGTGGTTGACCGGGCTGTTCGTAAGCGTCTGGATAGCCCGGTCGGCCGGCGTGCGGCCCCGAAAGAGCCACAGGTCACCGGTACGGCTGGCCTCCACCGCGGCGTCCAGGCTGACCGGCATGGCGCACATGTCCCCAGACTAGGACCACGTAACGCGCCACCGGGCCCATCTGCACAGGACGATCACGCTTTGCCCTCGAATTCCCCCGCCATGAGAGCCGGAACACCCAAAAAAGGATCTTGATTTGGGCGGCCGGGCCCAATATCCCCAGGATCATCGAGAACCAGCGAGCCAGCCAGCCGCACACCCGATCTTCCTGGTACGTCCGGCAGGGATACCAGAACGACTTAGTAGCAGTCTTCTCGCGAATTGGGCCTAGCAGGCGCGCGGACGGGCACTAGCCTGAGGTATGCGTTGGTGGAAGGTACTAGGCCTGGCCGGGGTCGTAGGGGTGGCGGCCACGGGCGCGATGGTGGCCCGCGCGGAACGCGCGCGACGCGCCTACACCCCGGACGAGATCCGCGACCGCCTGCACGCCCGGATCACCGAAAGCGCCGCGACGCCGTCGGCGGGCGGCTCGTCCGCCTCGGCCCGCACCACCAACTATCGCCGCGCGCATCCCGACGCGTCGGCATAGCCGTGGCGCGGCCTTACCTCGGCTGAGCGAACGTCTTACCTTGCGCTGACCTCCGCCTGCGACCATCGGGCCGCACGCCGCCTTGATGCACATCCATGAGGTGTGAGGTCGCCGATGCGCCGCCAGCAGCCCCATCCCCGCCTGTCTCACCCCCACCAGCGCCGTGGCCGCACTCGTCCGGCCACCGCACCCGCCCAAGGGCACCGCGACGTCGCCGGCCGAACCCGGTCCCAGGCCAGTGCCCGGCTGGCGGCACTCGCGCTCGCGCTCGCGACGCTGCTGGGCGCCACGGCCTGCCGCGGCGCCGGTGGCACGTCCACGGCGGGGCCGGCGGCCTCCGGGGCACCCACCGCAACGGCCGCCGCGGGCCAGACGACGGGACCGCACCAGCCCGGCGTGCAGCCAGGCGCGCAGTGGGAGACCGTCGACCCGGCGAAGGCCGGCCTCGACCCGGCGAAGCTCAACGAGATCGCGAAGACGGCGGAGACCGGAAGGTCGAACTGCCTCCTCGTCGTGCGCGACGGGAAGATCGCCGGTGAGTGGTACTTCCACGGCACCCATGCGGACACCGTCCAGGACGTCTTCTCCGTCACGAAGTCGGTGACGAGCACGCTCGTCGGCATCGCCCAGGACGACGGCGACCTGAAGATCGGTGACAGCGCCTCGACGTGGATTCCGATGTGGGGCCAAACACCCTCGCGCGCAGTCACCGTCCGTGACCTGCTCAGCAACGACTCCGGGCGGCGGTGGAGCGTCGGCGTCGACTACGCCCAGCTCATCCGGGCGCGCGACCAGACCGCCTTCGCCGTCGGCCTGGACCAGCAGCACCCGCCCGGCCAGGTCTGGGCCTACAACAACTCCGCGATCCAGACGCTCAGCCAGGTGCTGACGGGCGCCACCGGCCAGGCCCCGGCGGCGTTCGCCGCCAGCCGGCTGTTCGGCCCGCTCGGCATGACCCACACCTCGATGACGCCCGACGGCGCCGGCAACACCCGGACATACACCGGCCTGCACACCACCTGCCGCGACCTGGCCCGCTTCGGCCTGCTCGCGCTCGACCACGGCTCCTGGCACGGCAAGCAGATCGTCTCGGCCGACTGGCTGCGCGCCGCGACGGCCACGTCGTCGACCGAACTGAACGCCGCCTACGGCTATCTGTGGTGGCTCAACCACGAGGGTGTCGTCGGCAGCCCCCTGGTCGCGACCGACCTCTCCCAGGCTGGCGACCAGGCGACCCACGACGGCCAGCTCGTCCCGGCCGCCCCCGCCGACATGTTCTGGGCGATCGGCCTCGGCAACCAGATCGTCCAGGTCGACCCCGGCTCCGGCACGGTCGTCGTCCGGCTGGGCCCGCCCGAGCCCAGCCCCCGCCCGCCCACCTTCGGCCCCGCCGAGGCCAGCCGCGTCGTCACCCAGGCGGTCACCGGCCCGGTCGCTGGCGCCGGCTGACGAGCCAACCAGCGTGCCCCCAGGCGGTCGGGCCGCGAGGGCTCGTGCTTCGGGCTGGCGTTGACATCGGCGACAAGGTTTAGCGTCGGGTTCATGCGGATCGGAGAGCTGGCGCGCCGGGCGGGGACGAGCCCGCGGGCGCTGCGGCACTACGAGCAGCAGGGCCTGCTCACGGCCCGGCGGCGCGCCAACGGCTACCGGGACTACACCGAGGACGACCTGCGGCTGGTGGCCGAGATCAGGTCGCTGCTCGCCATCGGCTTCACGCTCGACGAGGTCCGCCCGTTCGTCGACTGTCTGCGGTCCGGGCACGACCGCGGCGTGTCCTGCCCGGACGCGGCCGCCGTCTACCGCCGGAAGATCACCGAGATCGACGCGTGTGTGTCGCGGCTCGCCGAGATCCGCGCCGGCCTGGTCGGCCAGCTCGCCGGCGAGCTGGCCAGCCGGTCCCCCGGTGCCGGCACGCCCCGCCTCGAGGACGGCGCGACCGTGCCGGGGACGGCAATGACGACCTTGACGACCTTGACGGCCCGGACCATGGATGCCGCGCGCGGCATAACGGTCCCGGCCGCGCCGCCGGCCTGCGCGCTGTCCGCCGAACAGACCAGGTCTCAGCCGAAGACCTACTCCCAGGAAAGAGTGAATGCCTCATGACACCGACGCACCGCGCCACGACCGCCACCGGCGGCGGCGCCGTGGCAACTGCGAGCGCCGCACCGGGGACGGTCGTGGCGGCCACCGACGCGACCTTCGCCGCGAGCGTGCTCGACAACCCACTGCCCGTACTCGTCGACTTCTGGGCGGTCTGGTGCCCGCCCTGCCGAATGATGGCTCCCATCCTCAAGAAGATCGCGGCCGACTACGCGGGCCGGCTGGCGGTCGTGTCGCTGAACTGTGACGAGGAGCCCGAGACGGCCCGGACGTACGGCATCCTCGCGATGCCGACCTTCACGATGTTCCAGGGCGGCGAGCAGGTCGCCTCCGTCGTCGGCGCGCGCTCCGGCATCGCGATGCGCAGGATCATCGACAACGTCCTGGGGGGCTGACCGCGGGCCGGCCGGCGGCTGCGTCCAGCGACCGGGGCGCTGCCTACGCGGGTGGTGAGAGGTGGCCGCGCGTCTGGGTGCGGTAGGGGCGGAAGCCGCGGGCCAGGTAGTTGGCGAGGGCGTTCGGGTGGTCGAGGGTCGAGGTGTGCAGCCAGACGCGGCGCACCGCGTCCAGCGCGGGGTGGTCGAGGCTCCACGCCAGGCGGACGGCGAGCGTCAGCGCGTGGCCGCCGAGGCCCGTGCCGACGTACTCGGGCAGGAGGCCGAACGAGACGATCTCCACCTCGTCCGGCGGGTGCACCATCGTCTCGACGATGCCGACCACGCCGTCGTCGAGACGCAGCAGGAAGTCCTGCCGGCCCGGGTCGGCGAACCACTGCGCCCACGCCGCGTCCGTCCAGGTGGCGCTCGGCCAGCGGTAGGGCGTGCCGACGCGCACGATCGTCGCCTGCACCACCGCCAGGTCGCCGCCGGTCGCCAGTATGAGCCGCGGGACGGGCTGGCCTGGCCGCAGCTCGTCCGGACTGGTCATCTCGACGAAGGTGACGACCTCACTCGGCACCGGTTCCACCGCGACCACGCCAGCCTCCCGCCGACAACCCTGCTGCACTCGTTGGCCCTCCCATGCGTCCCGCCACCGTCAGCGTCGGGGACGCCGGCCGTCGCGCCGTCGCGCCGCGCCGTCCACGGGCCGTCCTAACCCGCCCGGTGCCGGTCCACACGGGGCCGGCCAGGAGTCGTCAGAGGACCTTGGTGCCGTACATCTCGCCGAGCGGGTCGGCGATCAGCTCGAGCCGGGCGCCGTCGGGGTCGCGGAAGTAGACAGAGACCTCCGAGTGGATCACATGCTCGACGTCGGCGTCGGCCAGCTTGGCGACGAGCTGGCGCCAGCGGTCCGCGGCGACCGCGATCGCGACGTGGTGCAGCCCGCCGAGCACCTCCGCGTAGTCGCCGAGGTCGAGCCCGGGGAAGTCGAAGAACGCGAGCAGGTTGCCGTTGCCGAGGTCGAAGAAGAAGTGCGACGAGCCGGGGTAGTCGCGGTTCTCGATCAGCTCGGTGAGCGGGAACTCCAGGAGGCCCTGGTAGAACCTGATCGTCTCCTCGACGTCCCGGCTTATCAGTGCCGTGTGGTGCACGCCGCGGGCGGAGGAGGATGGCCGCCGCTCGGCTGGTACCAGGTACCGCTCGCGCAGCGCGGCGCGCGCCGCGGCCAGCGCCGGGAGGTCACGCGAGGTCGCCGGGGCCGTCGCCGTCGAGGAGTCGTCGCTCATGGTCACTCCGATGCTCGCCACAAGACGGCGGCCGTGCCGCCACGTCCGGCGCCGCCATACCTGCAAGCTAGTTGCTCACGCAATATCTTCCTTCATCTTCTTTGCGCTACCCATCAGAACATGCTCGCGTCGGCGAACCGACCCGGTCCGTCAGCCCGAGTGCCCATGATCGCAACAGCCGCCCGACATCGAATGGTCACCATAATGTGACGTTCCGATGACAGCCGGAATCGATGATGAACCATAAATGAACGAAAAATGTCCGGCGACGGAAGACGTCACGGACATTGGGTGCGATCGGCGCCGCCCCGTGCGGGCGCGGGCTACAACCGATCCGTGGGTGACATCGCGCTAGTCCTGGTCGTCATCACGGCGCTGGCCTTCGACTTCACCAACGGCTTCCACGACACGGCGAACGCCATGGCAGCCTCGATCGCGACGAAGGCGCTGCGGCCCAAGGCCGCGGTCGCGCTCGCGGCGGTGCTCAACCTGGCAGGAGCGTTCCTGTCGCTGTCCGTCGCGGCGACGATCGCGAGCGGGCTGGTCAACACGCATCTGATCACGCTGCCCGTCGTCTTCGCCGGGCTAGCCGGCGGTATCTCCTGGAACCTCGCCACCTGGTACCTGGGCATCCCGTCCAGCTCGTCGCACGCGCTCATCGGCGGAGTGATCGGCTCGACCCTGGCGGCCGCCGGGACGGACGCGGTCAAGTGGCACGGCCTCGTGCAGAAGGTCGTGATCCCGGCTGTGCTGTCCCCCGTCATCGCCGTCCTGATCGCGGCGGTCGGCACCTTCCTCATCTTCCGGATCAGCCGCGGCGTCCGGCGCGAGACCAGGGACCGCGGGCTGCGGCTGGGCCAGGTCGGGGCGGCGTCGATGATGTCGCTGGCGCACGGCACCAACGACGCACAGAAGACGATGGGCATCATCACCCTCGCGCTGATCACCAACGGTTCCCTCGCCACCGGCTCGAAGGCGCCCACCTGGGTGATCGTGGCCTGCGCCGTGGCGCTCTCCCTGGGCACCTACTGCGGCGGCTGGCGCATCATCAGGACCCTCGGCAAGGGCCTCGTCACCATCGAGCCGCCGCAGGGCCTCGCGGCGGACTCGTCCTCCGCGGCGACCATCCTGCTGTCCAGCCACTTCGGCTACTCGCTGTCGACGACCCACGTCGCGTCCGGGTCGATCCTCGGCAGCGGGCTGGGCAGCCGGGACGGGCGGGTCCGCTGGGGCGTCGCCCGCCGGATGGTCACCGCGTGGCTGCTGACGCTGCCGGCCGCGGGGCTCGTCGGCGCGGGCGGCTATGGCGTCGTACACGGCATCGGCGGCACGGCGGGCGTCGCCGTCGGCTTCGCGGTCCTCGTCGTCGGCGCCGGCGTGCTGTTCACGCTGTCGCGACGGTCGCCTGTCGGCCATCACGATCTTCACGAGGATCCGGTCGACCCAGCCGCCGACGCGGCGACGGCGACCTCGCCGACCGCCGAGACCCAGGTGGCTGCCTAGCCATGGGCGTCGCCGCGCACGGTCCCGCCCAGCCGACGGTCCGCGTCCCATCGACAGTTCGCAACCCATCGACAGTTCGCATCCCCGCAGTTCACGTCCCATCCCCATCGACGGAGGCGCGACCATGACGTCCTGGATCGATCTGGACGCCCTGTGGAAGATCGTCGCCATCGGGCTGCTGTGCGGCGCCGGCCTGCCGGCCGTGTTCGCCGTCGGGCTGCGTGTGCTGAGCCTCGCCGAGCGGCGCGCCGCCGCTGTCGCCCCTCGTCCCGACGCCGCACCTGTCGCCCTGGGGCCCGGTGGCGGCGCGACCTCGAGGCCCCGCACGGCGCGGGCCGGAGCCGAGGCGGTTGCCGCCGGGCTGTGCTTCGCCGTGGTGCTCGCCGCCATCGGCTGGGGCGTCGCCTTCATCGTCTCGAACGGCTGAGGTCACAGGCCCCGAACGGCGCAGCCCCGGGCGGCTGGCCTGTCACCGCCGCCATCCGTCCTTTCGCGTCTGCGCATGTCGCCGCTGCCCGCCTTGCGCCACGGCGCCGCCGCTCGCGCCGCGGCGGTCGCGCCAGGCGCCGTGGCCGTGCCCGCGGCCCGCGGCCCGCCCCGCGCAGTCGCTGACATTCGTCTTACGTGCCGCTAACGGCGCGCTGGATCGCCTCTGCGAAGGTGCTGCCTGCCGGCGGGAAAAGGCAGAGCCCATCGGATGGAGGCGACGAACGATGCGACGAGCGGGGCGGCGCGGGGCGCTTGCCGTGCTGGCGGTGGCGTCCGCGGTGCTGGTGGGACTGACGGCACTGACAGCCTGCGGGCCGCGGGACCGCCAGGCCCCGGCCGCGGCCCAGCCACCGGCGGGAAGCACGCCGCCCGCGGGGACCGTCAGCCACACGCTGACCGTCGGCGGGCTGACGCGCTCCTACAAGATCCACGTCCCCGCGGGAACGGGGACCACACCCCGGCCGCTCGTCGTCGAGCTGCACGGCGGCGGGGGCAACGGCACGGCGATCGAGCGGCAGACCAGCTTCTTCGACCTCGCCGACCAGAAGGGCTTCCTGGTCGCGAGCCCGAACGGGACCGGCCGCAGCGCGGACAAGCTGCTCACCTGGAACGCGGGCTGGTGCTGCGGCCAGGCCAGGCAGAACGACGCCGACGACGTCGGGTTCATCGCGGCCATGCTCGACGACATCGCGGCGCACTACCCGATGGACACCCGCCGCGTGTACGTGACCGGGTTCTCCAACGGCGCGATGATGACCTACCGGCTGGGCTGCGCGCTCGCCGACCGCATCGCCGCGATCGCCCCGGTCTCGGGTGCCCTCGACTATGACGGCTGCGCGCCGAGCCGGCCGGTCCCGCTGCTGGCCATCCACGGCACCGCCGACCAGAACGTGCCCTACAACGGCGGCGTCGGTTCCGTCCAGAACGAACGGTTCCCGGCCGAGCGCGGCCGTTCCGACCGGTCGGTCGCCGACTCGGTCCGGTTCTGGGTCAACCGCGACAGCTGCCCCGCCACGCCCACCGAGCAGCGCCGCGGCACGGTCACCGAGGCCTCCTACCGCCCGTGCGCCGACGGCACCGAGGTCATCCTCGACAGGATCGAGGGCGGCGGCCACGCCTGGCCGGGCGGCCGCAAGGGCCGGCCGCTCGCCGACGCGCCCGCGAGCGACCTCGACGCGACCGCCGCGATCTGGGACTTCTTCACCCGCCACCAGCTGCCGGTCCGGTAGACACAGAACTGAAAACCGGGCTTGTTGTCACGTCCGTTGACACGTTCCGCCATGATGAAGGCGGCATTCGGCGAGGAGTCGCAGCATCTGACCACGGTGATCGAAGACTGGCGCCACCGCCCCGCTGGATGCCTTCGCCAGTGGAGGCACGTGCGGACTCGGGGGCCAAATGAATCGGCGAGATTTTTTCATCTCTCACGCCGACACTGATCAACAGTGGGCGGAGTGGATCGGCCAGCAGCTCGTCGATGCCGGCTACACGGTTGAACTCGACGTATGGGATTGGGCAGCCGGCACGAACTTCATCGACGCCATGCGTGCGGCGTTGCAGAACGCAGAGCGGGTATTGGCAATCTACACCGCCAGGTATTTTACCGGCCGTCATGCACAGGCCGAGCACACCGCGGCCTTCACAAGCGCCACGGCAGGGCGAATTGTGCCGGTCGTCGTGGAAGACTGCCAGATTCCGGATCTATATGCCCCGCTGGTCAACGTTCACCTCGCCGGGCTCGACGAGGGTGCGGCCCGCCGTCGGCTACTGGCCAGGGTCGACGGGCCACCCGGCCGACCCACACACCCGGTTGGCTTCCCCGGCCGTGGTGTATCGGCGCCCGGCCGTGACCTGGAGTTCCCCCGCCAGCGACCGCCAAAATGGAACGTCCCGGCCCGAAATCCGTTCTTCACCGGCCGGGCTGACGTGCTGGCGGCTGTCGATCGCCGGCTGGGTCGGACTGCCACCGGGCCAGCTGGCCCGTGGCAGTCGTGCGCTACAGGGCATGGGCGGGGTAGGCAAGACGCAACTCGCAGTCGAGTACGCCCACCGGTACGGCAGAGGCTTCCAGGCGGTGTGGTGGGTCGACGCGGAGAACCTCACCGTCGCCACGAGCGGCCTAATCGAATTTGCCGCGGCCCTGACGGTGCCTACCCACGGGACACCAGCCAGCGTGCTGCGCCGGCTGTGGTCCGCGCTGGCCGACCGGGACGACTGGCTGCTGATTTACGACAACGTGGGCGACCCGATCGCCCTCAGCGACGTACGTCCTCCCGAGCGTGGCCGGCTGCTGATCACCAGCCGCAGCCCGGCGTTCAGCCGGCTCGCCGATCTCGTCGAGGTCGGCGAGTTCAACCGCGCGGAGTCCGTTGCACTGCTGGTGCGCCGCTGCCCGGCACTGTCCGAGACACAGGCCGACCAGATCGCCGCCGCAGTCGGAGACCTGCCGCTGGCGGTCGAGCAAGCTGGCTGCTTTCTCGCCGATACCAGCCTGCACGTCACCGAGTACCTGCACCTGATCGCCACCCAGCCAGCGCAAGCTGGGCTGGACGACCCCACTCTCGACCGCCATCCAGGCCTGGTCACCATCGTGACCGCCGGCCGTGTTCGCCTGCACGCCGCGGGTCCCGCTGCCGCCGCCGTGCTCGATCAGTTGGCGTTCTGTGCTCCCGAGCCCCTGCCGCTGGCCCCCTACCGCGTCTCGGCGTCACAGGACGAAGCAGCGGCCTGGTTCGGGATACGCATCGGTGATACCGCTACCACCGCTGCCATCGTCCGCTACATCACACGCTTCGGCTTGGCCCGACAAACCGGCGCGAGCTTGCAGATCCACCGTCTGGTGCAGGCGTTGCTCCGTGCCCGGTTGTCTGCAGCTGATCGGAGAAGGGTTTTGCACGCCGCGGAGGAACTCGTTGCCACGGCCATCCTTGGCGACCCCAACGACCCAATCACCTGGCCGGCCTACGCCGTTATCAGTCCTCACGTCCAGGCACTCGCCGAGCACCACGATGGTGACATCGCGAGCGCTGACACCGAACCGGAGCAGTTTCGCTCCCTGCTGTTCGACGTCAGTCGCTATCTGCACGCCTCTGGCCGGGACGCAACCGGCCGTCGACTCATCGAGGCAGCCCGCCGCCGTTGGACGGACGACCTCGGCGCTGACCACCCTGACACTCTTTCTGCGGCGTATAGCCTCGCCGTGAAGCTCTGGTCGTTGGGGAACCAGGTCGCAGCTCGCGTTCTGGACGAGGACACCCTGGCCCGCCGCCGACGGCTGTTCGGCGATGACCACCCCGATACCTTGCGCTCGGCGCACAACCTGGCCGCGGATTTGCGGGAGCTAGGGGATCCGGCTGCGGCCCACGCCCTGGACAAGGACACCCTGGCCCGCCGCCGACGGCTGTTCGGCGACGACGACCCCAGCACCCTACGCTCGGCGCACAACCTGGCCGTGGACCTGCGGGAGCTGGGGGATCTGGCTGCGGCCCGCACCCTGGTCGAGGACGTCCTGGCCCGCCGCCGGCTGGTACTCGGCGACGACCACCCCGACACCTTGAAATCGGCGGCAAGCCTTGCCGTCTGTCAGCAATTGCTGGGGGATCTAGCCGCGGCCCGCACCCTGGTCGAGGACGTCCTGGCCCGCCGCCGGCTGGTACTCGGCGACGACCACCCTGACACGAAGAAGACCTTGCAGCAGCTTGCCCATCTGACGCCCCAGCAAGATGATCTCTGACTTGCGGTCGACAACCGCCCGCACAGGCTCACCGATTGCTGCTACTTGTCCTGGCAAGCAGCAGATTTGCCTGGCGCGCTGTTCCGTTCCTCGACCCCGCACCTGCCCGCGACGTAGCGGTCCGTGCCGACTTGTCGGACGCCGCGGCTAAGGTGATCAGCATGGCTGCTCCAGACGCGACGGCAGACGCGACGACGCTGACACCGGATGCACTGACACTGGACGCTCCGATCACCGCGGTGGTCGTCTACCCGAAGCAGGCCCGGATCACCCGTCGCGGGACGGTGACGGTGCCGCTCGCCGATGGGCGCGCGGGCGGTGGGGGCGCCTCCGAGGTCACCGTGGCGCTCGGCGGGCTGCCGATGGAGCTCGACGAGGACTCGGTGCGGGTCGCCGGCCGCGGCGCGGTGCGGGTGCTCGGCGTGGAGGTCGTCTTCGAGCCGCGCTCGGTGACCGTGGACCCGCGCCTGACCGAGCTGCAGGACGAGGTCAGCCGGCTGCGGCGGCGTGTCCGGGAGCTGGCCGACGACCACGAGGCCCAGCAGGCCGGCCGCAGGTTCCTGGACGTGGCGGCCCGCAACGGCGCCGCGGCGCTCGCCCGCGGCTGGGGCGCGCCGTCCTGGAGCGCCGGCACCGCCGAGGACGGTTCGACGGCGCCCGTGACCAGCGGCGAGGAGCGGCGGCTGGCGGAGGTCGGCGGAGCGCTCGCGGCGCGGCTGGCTGCCGTCCAGGCTCGGCTGCGCGCGATCGCCGACGAGCAGGAGGACGCCCAGAAGCGGCTCGACGCGGCCCAGCGAGCGCTGGAGGGCCGCCGCGCCGTGCGCCTGCCGGACACCCGGCGCGTGGTCGTGACGCTGGAACCGACCGGCCCCGCCGGGGCTGCCGGGGCTGACGTCGAGCTGGAGGTCTCCTACCTCGTCAGCAGCGCCTGGTGGTGGGCACGGTACGACGCGCGGCTGGTCGGCGGCCAGGTCACGATCACCTGGTTCGGCATGGTGCGCCAGGAGAGCGGCGAGGACTGGCCGGCCGGCGACCTGCGGCTCTCGACCGCCCGGCCAGGCCGGTCCCGTGGCCTGCCCGAGCTCACCGCCTGGTACGTCGACGTCGCCCCGGCGGAGGCGATGCCGTTCGCCCGGGCCAGGCAGGACTCGACCTTCGCGGGCGGAGGGTTCGTCACCACCGCCGGGTCGGCGACGATGCCGGTCGCCGCCGCGCCGGCCATGGCTCTTGGCGCGGCATTGCCGCCACCGCCGGTCGAGCACGCCGTCGCCACCGCCGACACCTCGGGAACCTCCGCGACCTACCGGCCGGCCCGGCCGCTGGCCGTCCCGGCCGACGGTCGCCCGCACCGCGCGACGCTCGCCGTCCTCGAACTGGAGGCCCAGCTCGACTACTTGACCGTGCCGAAACTGGCCCCCGAGGCCTACCTGCGGGCGACGGTCACGAACACCTCGGCGCACACCCTGCTGCCCGGCGGCGTCTCGGTCTTCCACGACGCCGACTTCGTCGGGACCAGCGGCATCGAGCTGGTTCCGCCGGGTGCCGAGGTCGAGCTTCAGCTCGGCGTCGACGAACGACTGCTCGTCGAGCGGGAGCTGGTCAGCCGGGCCACCAGCCGCAAGGTCGTCGGCAACCTGCGGCGCACCGACGTCGCCTATACGATCACGCTGACCAATCACACCCCGCGGGCAGCCAAGGTGACCGTCCGCGACCAGATCCCGGTCTCCCGCCACGAGGGCGTCACGGTCAGGGACTTCCAGAGCACCCCTGCCGTCGACGAGCGCACCGACCTCGGCCAGCTCACCTGGATCGTCACCCTCGAGCCCGGTGCGAAGCGCACGATCGAGTTCGGCTTCCGCCTGGAACACACCCGCGGCCTGCGCCTCACCGGCTGGACGGACTAGGGCTGGGCGAGACGCTGGCCGCGCGTGGCGATGCGCTGGCCGCGCCCGTCAGCGCATCGTGCGGAAGGCGCGGCGGACCTGGTCGGCGAAGATCGCCGGCTGTTCGTAGGCGGCGAAGTGGCCGCCGCGGTCGGTCCGCTCATAGAAGCGCAGGTCGGAGAAGCTCCGCTCGACCCAGCGCCGCGACGGCCGGACGATCTCCCCGGGAAAGATCGAGATCCCGGCGGGAACGCCGACGTCGGGCCGGTCCGGCCCGCCCTTGCCGGGCCGGGCCAGGCCGAACTCCCAGTACAGCCGCGCCGACGAGGCGGCAGTCGACGTCAGCCAGTACAGCGAGATGTCGTCGAGCATCTGGTCGCGGGTGAGCGCGGTGTACGGGTCGCCGTCGTGGTGGGTCCAGGCGTAGAACTTCTCGGCGATCCACGCGCACTGGCCCACGGGCGAGTCGACGAGGCCGTAGCCGAGCGTCTGCGGGCGGGTCGACTGCTGGGCGACGTAGCCCATGCCCCACTCGCCGACTTCGGCCATCGTGGCGAGCGCGTCCCGTTCCTCGTCGGTGAGGTCGGAGAGGTCGGCGGGCGGGCCCGCCATCAGGAAGTTCAGGTGGATGCCGGCCAGGTGGCCGGGGTCCACCGCGGCGAGCGCGACCGAGACCGACGATCCCCAGTCGCCGCCCTGCGCCCCGTAGCGGTCGTAGCCGAGCTTGGCCATCAGCGTCGCCCAGGCCGCGGCGATCCGCTGCGGACCCCAGCCGGTTCCGGTCGGACGGCCGGAGAAGCCGTATCCGGGCAGTGACGGGATGACGAGGTGGAACGCGTCCGCCGCGTCGCCGCCGTGCGCCGCCGGGTCGGTGAGCGGGCCGATCACGTCGAGGAACTCCAGGACCGAGCCCGGCCAGCCGTGGGTGAGCAGCAGCGGCAGCGCATCCGGGTTGGGCGAGCGCACGTGCAGGAAGTGGATGTCCAGGCCGTCGATGGTGGTGACGAACTGGTCGTGGGCGTTGAGCAGGTCCTCACAGCGCCGCCAGTCGTAGCCGTCACCCCAGTAGGCGCACAGCTCGCGCAGCCATTCCAGCGGCACGCCCTGGTTCCAGTCGTCGACCGTCTCCTTCTCCGGCCACCGGCTCGCCGCCAGCCGGCGCCGCAGGTCGACGAGGTCCTCCTCGGGAAACCGCGACCTTGAACGGCACGACGTCCTCACTCATCGGACCACCCCATCGTGTCCATGCCACTGACTCCGGCATACCCGGGTCCCGGATGCCCGAGCGTCGGTCTCAGCGCCTGCCTCCGGCGGCTGTACGGTCACCGTGCCCGGGTCTCGACAAGGTGCATCCTCGCGCGGCGTCGACCTGCTGCGCATCCGTTTTGTCGGCGGTCGGTGGCCCCAAGCCTCCGTCGATGGCTAGCGTGCGGCCATACGGCCGCTGGCGCGCCGCGGCCGGCTGAGGAGGCACGATGGAGTTCCATCTCTATCTTCCGCAGATGCGGATGACGATGCCCGAGATCGTCGAGCGGGCGCGGGCCGCCGAGCAGGCGGGCTTCGCCGGCATCGCGATGATGGACCACCTCGCGCCGCCGCTGGCTGCGGGCACGCCGATGTTCGAGGCTATGACGGCTGCGACCTGGGTCGCGGCGAAGACCGAGCGGCTGACGGTCGGGCACATGGTGTTGTGCGACATGTTCCGCCATCCGGTGCTGCTCGCGAAGCAGGCCGTCACGCTAGACCATGCCAGCGACGGCCGCTTCGAGCTGGGCATCGGCTGGGGCTCGGTGCCCGCCGAGCTGGAGCAGTACGGCGTCGGGGACGCGGCCCCGCGCACCCGCGTCGACCGGCTGGCCGAGACCCTAGCCGTCCTGCGGCTGATCTGGAGCGGCGAGCCGGTCAGCTACCAGGGCCAGCACTTCACCCTGCGCGAGGCCCAGGCGCTGCCGGCCCCGACCCGGCCGATTCCGATCACCATCGGCGGCACCGGGCCGCGCACGCTGGCGCTGGTCGCCGAGTACGCCGACTGGTGGAACATCCAGATCGGCCGCCTCGACCAGCTCGACGAGCTGCGCCCGCGCACCGGCGCCGCCCGCGTCTCGCTCCAGCAGATGGTCACGGTGATCCCCACGGACGCCTCGCCGGACCGGCGCGACGAGATCACCGCGCTCGCCCAGCGCCGGTTCGGCAGGATGGGCGCGAACGGCGGCCTGGTCATCGGCACGCCCGGCGAGCTCGTCGCCCATGCCGAGGGCCTCGCCGCCCGCGGCATCGACCGCTACTACGCCTGGTTCACCGACTTCGCCGCCCCCGCCACCCTCGAAGCCTTCGCCGAGGTGATCGACAAGCTCCGCTAGGCCGGCCTCGGTCCGGCCTAGCGGCTACGGGGGCGTCGGGCCGGCCTACGGGGACGTCGGGCCGTCAGTCTCGGACTGTTCCGCGAGGAAACGCTCGAGCTCCGCGCCGAGCTCGTCTGCGGTCGGCAGGTCCTCGGCGCTGACGGTCGGCAGGGAGTCACCGCTCTCCTTGCCGCGCTTGTACGCGTCGTACTGCTCCTCCAGCGCGTGCACCAGCGACGCCATCTCGCCGCCCTTGGCGAGCTCCTGGTCGACCTCGCCGCGCACCGCCTCGGCGGCGGAGCGCAGACCGTCCAGCGGCAGCATGAGCCCGGTCGACTTGGACACCGAGGTCAGCAGCACCTCCGTCGCCTGAGGGAAGTCCGTCTGGTTCAGGTAGTGCGGGACGAGAGCCGCCAGGCCCATGGCGTCGCGCCCTTCCTTGCCCAGCTCGTACTCCAGCAGGTGACCGGCGCTGCCGGGCACCTGGACCTGGCGCACCCACGGCTCGTGGCCGGCGATCAGCTCCTTGCGGGTGCCGTGCGCGATCAGGCCGGTCGGGCGAGTGTGCGGCACGGCCATCGGGATCGCGTTCAGGCCGACGGCCAGGCGCACGTTCAGCCGCCGCGTCAGCTCGCGGATCGCGGTCGAGAACCGCTTCCAGACCAGGTCCGGCTCGGGGCCGGCGAGCAGCAGGAACGGCGTGTCGGCGCGGTCGCGCAGCACGTAGAGGGCCAGCACGGGGTCCTCGTAGTGCTCCCAGTGGTCCTCGACGAACGTCATCGCGGGGCGCCGGGACCGGTAGTCCAGGAGCAGGTCGATGTCGAACGTGGCGACGACCTCGTGCTCCAGCGTCGTCAGCAGGTGCTCGCTCGCCAGCCGGATCGCGTTGCCCGAGTCGACGACTCCGGTCATCGCCTCGAGCATCACCGGCCGCCCCAGGTCGGGCAGGTCGCCGTGGACCTCGTAGAGCTCACTCGGGTCGAGCATGGGCCGAGACCTCCCCACTGGTGTGCTGACCGCCGCCGGGGGCACACGCGACCAGCGTGGTCGCCCGCCGGGAACGACGACGACAACTGTGATGACAACTGTGACGCACGGTCGCACCTCCTTCGGTCAGGGTCCTGCCAGGGTGACGACCTCGGCCGTCACCGTATTGTCGCGTCCTGGGCCCGCCGGCGGGTGGTCGGTGTCGGCATGATCCCGCCTTGCCTGCAGTCTCAGTGCCTGCAGTCTCACCGTGCCTGCAGTCCCGCCGTGCCCAGAAACCGGCGCCAGCCCAGCCCGCGCCCCATCGACGTGCTGGTGGGGCGACAGTTGCCGCGTCGCCGGCAACGCCTTGTCTGCTTCAACGGCGGTGGCGCGGATCCATTCCAGATTTCGCCACGTTCTCGCCGCGCCCCTTCAAGCTTCCTCCTCGGCCGGCCGGCTGTACGTCAATCGGCCCAACCGCGACGAACCATGACCGCCGGCGGCGGGCCGGCAGGCATTGGCCCAGGCACTGGCAGACGCCGAATTCGGCTCACAAAGGCCAGCAGTACCCGTTTCGCGCCGTCCGCCACTGTCCAGGCGAGTTTCTCCGCGCGCCGCCGCCGGATCGTCAACGTCGTTGTCTACAGTGCATGTGACCGGAGCCGCGATCGGAACCGTAGCCGGGGCGCGCGGGCGCGGCCGGCGAACACGGCCGGCGAACACGACGGAGGAGCGCGGGCGCGCGGGACTGGGCGGCTGGTGGACAGAGGGCGGCTGGTGGACAGAGGGCGGCCGGCGGACCGGGCCGCAGGCAGACAGGCCCGGCTGGCAGACAGGGGTGGCTGGCGATGTCGGACGACGACGAGGTCGACACTGAGGACGGCGGGACCGACGTCCTCGACGCGGACACGGCCGGCGGGCGGGTGACGGTCAGCGCGGCCGGGTCGCGGCGAACGCCGCGCGGCACGCTCTCCCGGCAGGTGCTGCTGGACAGCGCACGGGAGATCGTCGACATCGGCGGGGTCAACGCGCTGTCGATGCGGGCTCTGGGCGCGCGCCTCGGCGTCGACCCGACCGCGATCTACCGGCACTTCCAGAACAAGAACGAGCTGCTCGACGCGCTCGCCGACCTGCTGGTCCGCGGCGAGGAGCCGTTGCCCGCCACCGGCGACCCGGCACAGGACCTGCGGGAGAACCTCCGACAGCTGCGCCGCCAGCTGTTGCGCTACCCGACGCTCGCCCCGTCGGTGCTGCGCCAGCCGCCGGGGACCGGCTCCTGGTGGGACCGGATGGAACACGCGCTCGGCGCGCTGCGCACCGTCGGCCGGACGGACGCCGAAGCCGCGGCGATCTGGCAGACGTTGCTGTTCTTCGTCGTCGGCCACGCGCTGGTCGAGGCACGCCACCTCGCCGAGAACATCGCGACGGACCGGGTCGGCGCGCCGATGCCGACCGTCAACCCGCCGCGGTCCCGCTACCCCCAGCTCGCGGGCGCCGCGCGCTACCTGCACGCGGAGCTCACCGAGCAGTTCGACGCCGGCCTGGACCGGATCCTCGCCGACGCGGCGACGCCGCGGCCACCGACCGACTGACGGCCGGCCGGCCGACGATGCCCGCTCGTCCGGCGGGCCCGGCCGGTGGCAGCCCCGGTCGCGCCGGAGCCCGCACCGAACGGGACCAGCGCGGCCAATCACCCCGGATAGCCAGAAAGTGGGTGTTGCCGGCCGGTCGCGTACGCACATGGACCTCGGCGCCGCGGCCACCGGAAAGCAGCCCGGTCGCGCCGAATACTCCCAGGTCAGACGCCCCGCCCGGGGGCGCGCGATGGCGGGGAGTCAGCGATGAGCCAGCGGAGCTCTCGAGCGCGGTGCCTCACCTGGGGGGCAGCGGCCGTGGTGGCCCTGGGCGCGGCGGCCGGGTGCTCGCAGCCCGACCCGTCAACCGGCTTCGACATCCAGCCCCCAATGCCGACGCCGCCCGCGGTGACGCCCTCGCCGCTGGCGGCCGCGATCTCGACGGATCCCGCCCGACGCGGCGCCGACGAGACCCCGCCGGCGCCGGCGGCGACCGGCACGCTGGCGGCCGCGGCGACGCCGGCCGGGCCCGACACACCCAACTGGCCGTTCACCGCTGCCGGCGGTCACTCCGGCGTTGACGATCTCTCCGACGGCGACGACGCCGGCATGGGCGATGCCCCACGGTGCTCCGCCGCGGACCTGACGGTCAGGCTCGGCAACCCCGTCCAGGTCAGCGCGCTCACCCCGGAACTGACCCAGTTCGGGCTGATCATCACGTTCGTCAACGGCACGACGCGGACCTGCGGGATGTACGGGTTCCCCGGCGCGACGCTCGTCACCGACGCGGGCGACACCTTCGACCTGGCCCGCCGCACGACCGTCATGCCCGCCTCGCTGCGGGTCCCGCCGGGCGGCGGCGCCGCGGCGGTCCTCACCTACCTGGCCGCGACGCCAGCAGTCGGGTCCCCGCAAGCCACACCGCCGCAGACCACACCCCCGCCGACCGCGCAACCACCGGCGGCCCAGCCAGCGGCCACGCCGCCGGTGGCGTCGCCGCCGGCGGCGGACGCAGTGCCCGTGACCGACATGCCGGCCTTCGACGCACGCTACCTGCTGGTCACCCCGCCCGACGAGCGCGACTCGGTGCGCCTCGCCTGGGCGGGCGGACCCGTCGTCGACCAGCGCCGCGACGCCTACCCCGCCAGCTACGTCAGCCCGGTCACCCGCTGACTTGGACCAGCGCGTCGCCGCCCGCCGAGCGCGACCGGCCGGGCCTCGGCGGCGTCGGACCCGCGCCCGCGGGCCGCGCCCGTCCCGGCCGCGTCCCGGCGAGCCACCTGGCACCGGGCGGGCGCCCGACCGCGGGCACCGCCAGCGCCGAGCCGGGCGCCCGCCCGGTTCCGGAAGCCGCCGTCGGACGCCGCTCCCGTCCGATGCCGATGCCGATGCCGGTGGCAGTGGCGGCGGAGGCGGCGGCGCCGCGGTCTCGGTCGTTCGCAGCCGAGCCGGTCGCACCGGCTGCGCTGGCCGGGCTGACGGGACGGCGGCGGCGCCGTTCGTAGAGCCAGGACGCGGATGTCGCGAGCGCCGCCGACGCGACCACCACCGTCCAGCCGGCGGGACCGACCGGGCGGCAGCCGAACAGCTGGGACAGCAGCGGCGTCTGGACCAGCACCGCGAGCAGCAGCATGCTCGCGAGCGCGGTCGTGATCACTAGCGGGTCGCGGCGGGCCAGCATCAGCGTCTGGCCAAGCTGGGTGGTGACCAGCGCGAGCAGCCCCATCGTCGAGGCGCGGCGCGGCGTGCCGGTGTAGCGGCCGACGAGCCAGGCCGCGGTCGCGCCCGCGGTCGTCGTCGCCCCCCTGACCAGCAGCATCCGGCGTAGCGGCCCGGACAGCCACCGGCCGGCGACGGCGTCCGCCTCGGCCGCGGCGGGCCGTCCGGCGCTGGCGGCGCGCGCCGCCGACGCGGGTGACGCCGGCGACGAGGACGGCGGCGAGGACGGCGGCGACGATGAGCCGGGCGGCCGGGAGCCGTCGTGGTCGGCTCGCCGGCGATCCTCCTGGGAGCGCACGGCGAGCGCCATCGCCGGCGCCATGTCGGTCAGCAGGTTGACCAGCAGCAGCTGGCGCGGGCGCAGCGGCGCCTCGCCGGCGATCGCGGTCCCCAGCAGCGTGAAGGCGATCTCCCCGGCGTTCCCGCCGACCAGCACCGACACCGCGTCGGTGACCGAGCGCCACATCCGGCGGCCCGCAAGCACCGCGTCAGCGAGGCGGGTGACCTCGGCGTCGGTGAGCAGCAGGTCGGCGGCGCTCGTGGCGGCGGCGGTACCCCGGCCGCGCACGGCGACGCCGACGTCGGCGGCCCGGATGGCGGCGGCGTCGTTCGTGCCGTCGCCCGTCATCACCACCACCTTCCCCAGCCGCTGCAGGGTCGTGACCAGCCGCACCTTCTGTTCCGGCGAGATGCGGGCGAACACCGCGGCGGCGCCGACCCGGGCGCCGTAGCCGTCGTCGGTGAGCCGGTCGAGCTGCGCGCCCGTGACCACCCGGTCCGCGTCGGGGACGCCGACCTCCCGCGCGATCGCCGCGGCGGTGTCCGGATGGTCACCGGTGACGACGACGACCCGCATTCCCGCGTCCAGCAGCCGCCGTATCCCCGGCGCGGCCGACGGTCGCGGGGTGTCCGCGATGCCGATGAAGCCCAGCAGGCGAAGCGCGCCCAGGTCGGTGGCGCTGGCCGGCGCGCTCGCCGGCGCCGACTCGGCCACCGCCAGCACCCGCAGGCCGTCACGGGCGAGCCGTACGGCGGCGGCCCGCGCCGAGGCGAGCCGCGGCGCGTCCAGGTCGACGAGGCCGAGGAGCACCTCCGGCGCGCCCTTCACCGCGAGTACCGGCCCGTCGGCCGTGCGCAGCAGTGTGGAGGCATAGCCTCGGGCAGTCTCGAACGGGCTCTCGTCGGCCCGCTCCCCCACGAGCGCCCCGGCGAGCTCCGGCCGCCCCGAGACTGCGTCGAGCACCGCCCGGTCGGTCGCGTGCGGCACCCGGCCCGCCGGCGGCGGGCTGGCGGCGGCGGCCACCGCCAGGATCCGGCCCACCGATCCGTTCGGCCCGGACGGCGCCGCGCCCGTCCCCGGCGCGGGCACGGGCACCGTCCGCCACCGGCCGGTTCCGTCGGGCACCGCGGCGGCGCGCAGCAGCAGCCGGCCCTCGGTGAGCGTGCCGGTCTTGTCGAAGCAGACGACGTCAGCCCGGCCGAGCGCCTCCACCACCCGCGAGGAGCGCACCAGCACCCCGAGCTTCGCGAGCCGGCGGGCCGCGGCCACCTGCGCGACCGTCGCGACCAGCGGCAGGCCCTCGGGCACCGCGGCGACGGCGACGGCGACGCCGGAGCTCAGCGCCGAGCGGGCCGGCGCGCCCCGCAGGGCGCCGAGCACCGCGACCGCGAGCCCGGACAGCCCGGTCGCCGGCACCGCGAGCCGGGTCAGCTCGCCGAGCCTCGCCTGGACGCCGACGGGGCCGGCCGCGTGGTTCCTCGCGACGACGGCGGCCCGACCCGCCAGAGTGGCATCCCCGGTGGCGACGACGACGGCGCGACCGCTGCCCGCGAGCACGGTGGTGCCCGCGTAGACCATGCAGTCCCGGTCGCCGACCTCGGCGGCCGGCGTCGGCTCGACGCTCTTCGTCACCGGCGCGGACTCGCCGGTCAGCGTCGCCTCGTCCACCTCCAGCGCGTCGGCCCGCAGCAGCCGCGCGTCCGCGGGCACCACATCCTGCGCGCCGAGGTCGACGATGTCGCCAGGGTGCAGGGTGTCGGCCCGACGGGTCTCGGTCCCGCCGGGTGTCACGACGCGGGCCATCGGCACGTTCCGGTCGATCAGCCGGGCGAGCACCCCCTCCGCGTGCGCCCGCTGGGCGCCGCTGATCGCCGCGTTCGCCAGCGACACGGTGGAGACGAGCAGGGCGTCGGTGGTCGAGCCGAGGACGGCGCTGGCGGCCGCACCGACGAGCAGCACGGGCACCAGCGGGTCGGTGAGGTCCGCGGCGATCGCGGTCAGGTAGCGGCGGGTGCCCGTGCCGGCCGTCACGCCGGCCGTGACCATCCGGCCGCCGGCCGCCCGTGCGACGGCGCCGGTGGCCTGGCCGCCCGCGGCCAGTACCCGGCCGGCTCCGCGCCGGCCGGCCGCCTCGGCCGCCCCCGTCGCTGGATCGCCCCCGTCCGCGCCCACGCCGCCATCCGCGCCCACGCCAGCGCGCTTCGCGGCAGCGCCCACGTCCACAGCAGCGCCCACGTCCACGCCGTCGGCGCGCAGTCTGCGCAGCGCCGCGTCGGCGGTCAGCGCGTGCCAGTCGGTGTGCAGGACGGGCGGCGGTGGCGCGCCCCGGTCCGCGCGCAGGGCGGCGACGAGCCCGGCAGCCATGGCCCCCGCCGCGGTGGCGCTCACCGGCCCGCTGACCAACGCGAGGCTGCGGCCCGCCGGTCGCGCGCCCGGCCCGTCGACGACCGTGGTGAGCGCGGCGAGGGCTGACCCGGACAGCGACAGCGCGGCGGCTCGGCGGCTGGTCGCCACGGCGTACGGCGGCAGTCGCAGCACCCGCCAGACGTCGGTCAGCCGCGGGCCGCACAGCAGGTCCGCGGACCAGGGTGGCCGGCGGCCGGCGCGGGCCAGCCCGACTCCGACATCGGCCGCGCGCAGTGCGTCGTCGCCCTCCGCATCGGCGACGACGCACACCCCGGCGCCCGCGGCCTGCAGGCGGCGGACCTCGTCGGCGAGACTGCCCGCCGCCCGCCGCGGACGCGCCGCTGGATCGCCCGCGGTGGCCGGCAGGCCAGGGCTCACGGTCACGTCGGCGAAGGCCGCGACGTCGGCGACGCTCGCGTGCTCGGTCAGCACCACCCGGCCGCAGCCGCGCGCCGCTCGCAGCACGGCCTCCGCATGGCCGTCCAGCGTCGCTCCGGCAAGCGCCTCGGTCCTGGTCCGTCCGCGCCACAGCAGCAGCGGCAGCCCGGCGGGATCGGCGGCGCGCCGCCGACCGGTCTGGTGCGCGGCAACCAGCCGGTCGCTGCCGACACGCGCGACGACCTCGCCTGGCCGCAGTGCGCGCTGTGGGTCGAGCTGGCTGAGCATGGCCTCGGCCCGGTCCCACGTCGCCGCGTCGGTGGCGGACAGCACCCGGGCGTGCTCGCCCAGCAGCACCGGTGCGCACACCACCACCGTGTCGACCCGGTCGAGGCGGCGCAGGCACTCGGCGTCGAGCGGGATGATGCCGCGGGCGGCGAGCCGGCGGCCAGCCGTCGCGGCGAACACCTCGCGCCCCGACCTGGCCGCGCGCGGCAGCGTCGCCAGCATCAGCTCTCCGGCGAGCCGCGGTGACCGGCCGACGAGCAGTCCCGCGCCGCCGAGGGCCAGCGCCGCGGCGGCGAGCCGCGCGGTGGCGAGCTCCACCGGCCCGTCCGCCAGCGGCACCGGCCGGCTACGCCAGGTGGTGCCGGCGCGGTCGCCGGCAGACGGGGAGCCGGCGCCGATGCCAGCCCAGTCGACGCGGCCGGCGTTGCCGGTATGGCGGGCTTGGCGGGCTTGGCGGGCTTGGCCGGCGCGGCCGGCGCCGGAACCGGCGTGGCGCGCCGTGTCCGCGGTCAGATCGGCGGCTCGGGCCTCGAAGACTCGGGCGCCGGCACGCAGCTCGGCGATCCGCGCGACCCGGCGGACCATGGCGACCGCGAGCACGTCCGGTTGCTGGGTGAGCGCGCCGACCCAGGCGCTGGCGAGCCCGAGAGCGAGGTCAGTGGCCGTCGGGCCGATCCGATCGGCGAGGGCGGCGCGCACCCGCGGCTGGCCGTCCGCGACGGCGACGGCCGCGCCGGCAGCCCGGGGCAGCGCCGGCAGCCGGACGACCCGGCCGAGCAGCGCGACGCCGAAGGCGGCGGTGTCGGTGGCGAGGGCGACGGTCTCGGCGAGCAGCGGGTCGGCCTCGGCGGGATGCCGCTCGGCGGCCCTGGCGGGCTTCGGTCCCGGGGCCGCCTCGGCGTGCAGTGCGTGCTCGACGGCGGCGACGGCGTCGAGCAGGTCGGCGATCGCGACCTGGTCGGCGTCGAACCCGACCAGTACCTGGCCGAGCCCCTCGTCCACCTCGGCCCAGTCCACGCCGGCAAGCCGGCGCAGCGCGCCGCCGACCGCCGCGTGCGCCGCCGCGCCACCGGTGCGGGCCACGCCGAGCAGCTCGATGTGCGCGGCGCCGTCCTGGTGCCACACCCGTCTGGGCCGGCGGTCCGGATGCCCCAGCTCATGCCGCAACGCGCGCACGGCCCGGCCGGCGGCCGGAAGCGCTCGCCCCAGCTGGCCCGGGCCGGGCAACGCGTTCGCCACCCGGCCGACGGCCGGAAGGGCACGGCCCAGCCCACCCGGGCCTGGCACCTCTGGCACCAGGGCCACGGAGGCAGTCACGGCCCGCGCGAGGCCGGCGGGTCGCGGCAGCCGGAGCCCGGGCGGTCGCAGCGCCGCCACCCGTCAGGTGCCCGTGGACGAACGGCGGTGCCCGTGGCCGTTGTGGGCCTCGGCGCCGGCCAGCAGGCCGGTCACCGCGTGGCCCGCGGCGTGGCCCGCGTGCCCGTTGTGGCTGTGCCCGTCGTGGCTGTGCCCGTCGTGGCTGTGCTCGCGGTGCCCGGGCAGGCGCAGGAGGTCCCACGTCCCGGTGCCGGCGGCGGGGTCCTGAGGCCTGGAGTGCTGGGCGACCCAGGTGCCCGCCGCGATCGCGGCGGCGACCGGCCATTCGACCACCTCGAGCGCGGCCAGCGCGCCGAGCCCCAGGTAGTACGCCGTCTTGCGGGGCGACGGCACGCCGACAGGGCCGAGTTTCCACCCCTCGGCGCCGTTCTGGGCCTGCTCGCCACGCCCGGCGGGACGCTCGATCACCAGTGCCCCGCGCCGGCGCGGCACCTCGAGGCTGACCCGCAGGAACGGCAGCCGGAACGAGGCGCCAACCGTCTCGTGCTCGCGGGTGACCGCGTCGGCGACCCCGCGGCGGTACCAGTCCTGCGTCGCGGGCGTCTGCTGCTCGGCGTCCGTGGTGCTTGCCGCCCGGCCAGCCGCGGCGCGGCGGGCCGGCGAGCGGCTGGCGGACGACGTGGCCGAACGAGGCGACGCTGGGCGCGTCGCGGTGGAGCGGGTGCTGGCCGGCCGGGCGGTGTCCGACCGGCCCGCCGCCGACCGGGCCGCCGCCGGCCGGGCCGCCGTCGACCGGGTACCGGTGGACCGCGTCGCGGTCGAGCGTGTTGTCGATGTGGTCGCCGTCGACGGCGCGGCGGACCGCGAGGTCCTGGCCCGGGTGGTCCCGTCGCTACTGGCGGTGGTGGTTCGCGCCTTTGACGGCATGCTTCGCGCCCCTTTCCGCCCAGGCAGCGGCGACAGTCAACTACGATCGGTAACCAACTCGACGCTCATTGTTTACCATGCGTGACGGCCGGCCGCTCGTCGCCAGGTCGGCGCAGCGGAAGCTTTCCAAGGGACCCTCGTCCATCCCATGCCGTTTCGCGGTTACGGGGACCGATGCCCGTTCACGACTACAGAAAGCGGTCGAATCCGTCCACGAGCAGGCACAACGCCCGGTCGAGGATGGGGATGAGATCGGCGCCGGCGTGGGCCAGCCACTCCTCGTAGCCGGCGACCGCGACGCCGAGGAAGGCCGAGGCGATGACCTGCGGCTCGAGCGCGTCCACGTCCTGGCCGGTCCGGTGGGCGACGAACTCGGCGACGACCGCCCGCCAGCTGGTGTAGCGCAGCGTCGAGTGCGCCTGGAGGGCCGGGGTGCGCAGGATCAGCGTCATCCTGCGCCGGTGCCAGTCCGCCTCGGCGTCCGGGAAGGTGTTGAAGTCCAAGATCGCCCGGCGCAGGGCCACGAGCACCGGCTCGTCCGGCGGGACGGCCGCGAGCGCCCCGCGCATCGAGTCCAGGTGGGCCTCGAAGTCCCCCCAGGCGACGTCGTTCTTCGATGCGTAGTAGCGGAAGAACGTGCGCCGCCCGATGCCGGCCGCCGCGGCGATGTCGTCGACCGTGGTCGCGTCGAACCCCCGCTCCTCGAAGATCATCAACGCGTGCCGCTCCAGCTCGGCGGCACTCGTCACCGGCCGGCGCCCGGCCCGTCCCCCGTTCGCCCTGGACCCATCCCCCTGGCTGGCGCCGTCCTCAGGCACGACGTCGCCTCGCCGCAGCCCGGCCGACGGAGCGCCGTCGGACCGTTCGTGCCCAGGCGGGCCCACGGAGCGCATCTACCGATCCCTTTCGTCTGGCATCGAGTGCCAATATGCTTCCCGTCATCCGTCAAGTTGTGACATCGGGTGTCATAATCGACGGAGTCGCGTCTCCATCCCCGGAGGCGAGAGCCCCATTGCGATGTGGACGGACATCACGGTATGGCCACAGCATGAACCTGACCGACGGTGACACCGACAGGGTGCCTACCCCGTCACCCTCGGCACCGGTCTCGGCGGCCGAGGCGGGACGGCGTGGCAGCCTCACGCTGACCCAGCCGTTCGCGCTTCGCGGGCACACCGCTGCGTCGCGCGTACTGTTCGGCCCGCACGAGACGAACCTGGCCCGCCGCCGAGACATCTCCGACCGCCACATCGCCTACTACGCCCGACGTGCGGCCGGCGGCGCCGGTGTCGTCGTCACCGAGACCGCGTCCATCATCGCCGACGACTGGCCCTACGAGCGCGCCCCGCTCGCCGCCGACTGCGGCCCCGGCTGGTCGGCGCTCGCCGCGGCGGTCCGGCCGCACGGCACCGTGGTCCTGGCCGGGCTGGGCCACGCGGGCGGGCAGGGCTCGAGTGCGTACTCGCAGTCGGTGCTGTGGGCGCCGTCGCCGGTCGCCGACGCGGCCAGCCGGGAGCTGCCGGCCGAGCTGGAGCAGGACGGCATCGACGCGATCGTCGCCGGCTTCGCCGCCGGTGCCGAGCTCGCCGCCACCGCGGGCCTCGCCGGCGTGGAGATCGACGCCGGGCCGCTCGCGCTGCTGCGCCAGTTCCACTCGGGGCTGACGAACCACCGCGGCGACGCCTACGGCTCCGACCGCCTGCGCCTCACCCGCGAGGTGCTCACCGCCGTGCGCGCCGCGCTCGGCCCAGACAAGATCCTCGCGCTGCGGCTGTGCTGCGACGAGCTGGCGCCGTGGGCCGGGGTCACCCCGGAGCAGGCCGCCGAGCAGGTGGACGCGCTCGCCGCCCTCGGCCTGCTCGACCTGCTGGTCGTCGTGCGCGGCGGCCCGTTCTCGACGACCGCCTACCGGCCGACGTCGCACACGGCACCGACGTTCAACCGGGACCTGTGCGCGGCGATGCGGACGGCGGCGGCCGGCCGGGTGCCCGTCGTGCTCCAGGGCAGCGTCGTCGATGTCACCGACGCCGAGGCCGCGCTCACCGACGGCGTCGCCGACCTGGTCGAGCTGACCCGCGCCCAGATCGCCGACCCGGAGCTGGTCGTCAAGGCCCGTGCCGGCCACGCCGAGCGCGTGCGGCCGTGCCTGCTGTGCAACCAGGCCTGCCGGGTCCGTGACAACCGCAACCCGATGGTGAGCTGCGTCGTCGAGCCGCGCAGCGGCCACGAGACCGAGGACACCCCACCCGAGGGGAGCGACCCGCGCCCGCGTCGGGTCGTCGTCGTCGGCGGCGGGCCGGCCGGGCTGGAGGCCGCGCGGGTGCTGGCGTCCCGCGGACACGGCGTCACCCTCGCCGAGGCCTCCGACAGGCTCGGCGGGGCGCTGCGGACCGCCGCCGTCGGCCCCGGCCGCCAGCGGCTCGCGCTGCTCGTCGACTGGCTCGCCGCCGAGTGCGCCCGCCTGGGCGTGACCGTCCAGCTCGGCCGGACCGTCACCACCGCGGACTTGGACGCCGCCGAGGCGGCCGGCCAGGCCGTCCTGCTCGCCACCGGATCGGTCGGCGCCGACCGGGCCCGACCGGCGCCGACCGGCGCCAGGCCCGCGCCGGTCGTCGACGCGCTCGAGCTGCTCGCGGGCGGCGTCGACGTCCTGCCGGCGGGACCGGTCGTCGTCCACGACCCGGTCGGCGGCCCGGTGGCGATCGGGATCGCCGAGTGGCTCGCCGGCGCCGGCCGGCAGGTCTCCTTCGTCGCCCCCGACCAGGTCGCCGGCACGCTGCTGTCCCTGACCGGCGACCTGGCGCCCGCGAACACCCGCCTCGCCCAGGCCGGGGTACGCCGCGAGCTGCGCGCGCTGCTGCGCGAGGCCGGCGGCGGCCGCGCCGTCCTGGAGGACGTCTGGACCGGCGCGCGCCGCGAGGTCGACTGCGCCGTGGTGGTCGACTGCGGGCACCGGCTGCCCGGCGAGGCGCTCTACCTGGAACGGCCGGGCACCCCGCGGGCGGGCGACTGTGTCGCCCCGCGCACGGCGCTCGAGGCCGTCCTCGAAGGCCGGCGGCGCGCGCTGGAGATCGGCGCGGGCGCAGGCCGGTCGCGACGGGCCCCCGTCGGCGCGGGCACGGGCGCCGGGAGAGGCGAAGGGGTGGGCCGATGAGCGCGACAGGGCGGTACCGATACCTGTTCAGCCCGCTTCGGCTTGGGCCGCTGACGGTACGCAACCGGGTCGTCTTCTCCGCGCACCTGACGAACTACGCCGCCGACGGGCTGCCCACCGAGCAGCACGCCGCCTACTACGCCGCCCGCGCTGCCGGCGGCGCGGGGCTGATCATCACCGAGGAGCACTCCACCCACCCGACCGACTGGCCGTACGAGAAGCTCATCCACGGCTTCAACCCGGCCGTCATCCCCGGCTACCGGCGCATCACCGACGCGGTGCACGCCCACGGCACGCCGATCCTGGCGCAGATCAACCACAACGGCGGCCAGGCGTCGAGCATGTTCTCCCGCCAGCCGGTATGGGCGCCGAGTCCGGTGCCCGACCCGCTGTTCCGCGAGGTTCCCAAGGCGCTGGAGCTCCACGAGATCCGCGAGGTCGTCGCCGGCTACGGGCTGGTCGCCGAGCACTGCGTGGCCGGCGGGTTCGACGGCATCGAGCTGCAGTGCTCGCACTCGTCGATCGTGCGCGGCTTCCTCTCCCCCGCCACGAACAAGCGGACCGACGCCTACGGCGGCTCGCTCGCGAACCGGGCCCGCCTGCTGTTGGAGATCGTCGACACGGTGCGCGCCGCGATCGGCCCGGGCAAGGCGCTCGGGGTGCGGATCTGCGGTGACGAGCTGATCGAGGGTGGGACGACCATCGAGGACGCCGTCGCCATCGCGAAGATGGTCGAGGCGCAGGGCAAGGTCGACTACATCAACACCTCGATCGGCGTCGCCACCGCCACGCTCTACATGATCGAGGCGAGCATGCAGGTGCCGCCGGGCTACGCGATGTTCATCCCGAGCGCGCTGCGCGACGCCGTCTCGCTGCCGGTCGTCGGCGTCGGCCGGTTCAAGGACCCGCTGCAGGCCGACCGGGCGCTCGCCGCTGGCCACGCCGACCTGATCGGCGTCGTGCGCGGCCAGATCGCCGACGCGGACTTCGTCGCCAAAGCCCGCGCCGGGCACGCCACCGAGATCCGCACCTGCCTGTCGTGCAACCAGGAGTGCGTCGGGCGGATGGGTCTGAACCGCTGGCTCGGCTGCATCGAGAACCCGCGCACCGGCCGGGAGGCGATCCCGCTGCCGGCGCCGCGGCGGCGCGGGAAGCGGGTGTTCGTCGTCGGCGGCGGGCCGGGCGGGCTGCAGGCCGCCGTCACGGCCGCCCAGCGCGGCCACCACGTCACCCTGTTCGAGCGGTCCGACCGGCTCGGCGGCCAGGTGCTGCTCGCCGCGAGCGTGCCGAGCCGGGCCGAGTTCCTCGACATCACCCGCAACCTGGTCGCTCACGCGCAGCGCCTCGGCGTCGACGTGAAGCTGTCCACCGAGGTGGACGCGGACCTGCTGCTGTCCGAGAAGCCGGACGCGGTGATCCTGGCGACCGGCGCGGCACCGAACGCGCCCTGGTGGGCCGGCGGGCATCCACGGGTCGTCGACGTCCGCGACGTGCTGGAGGGACGGGCGGTACCGGCCGGCAAGGTCGTCGTCGTCGACGAGCTGGGCTTTCACCAGGCGACGTCGGTCGCGGAGCTGCTCGCCGACCGGGGCTGCCTCGTCGAGGTCATCACCAACGGCATGGTCGTCGGCCAGGACCTGGGCGTCACCCTCGACATGGAGCAGTGGAACGTGAAGGCGGCCGCCCGCGGCATCACCCAGGCGACCGATCTCGTCCCCATGGGCGCCGCACCCGCAGCGGGCGGCGAGGGTGTGGTGCTGAACCTGCAGCACCACCCCACCGGGACGGACCAGACCAGGACCGTCGACTGGGTGGTCTGCGCGGTGCACCAGCGCGCCGAGGACTCGCTCTACAAGGCCCTGCGCGCGGCGGCCGGCCCGGCGACGGACACGGCGACGACCGGCACAGCGGCGACCGGCGCGGCGGGCGAGCTGCCGTTCACGCTCGACCGGGTCGGCGACTGCCTGTCCCCCCGCCGCGCCCATGCCGCAGTCGTCGAAGGCCAGCGCGCGGCGGTGGCGCTCTGATGACGACCAGCCACCTCTTCGCCCGGACAGATGGCACCAGGATCGCGGGTGAGGTGTGATCTACGACATGGAGTGGACGACCGGCGAGGAGGTCGTACCGGGGTTCCTCGTGCTGTTCGCCGCCGAGATCGAGGCAGGCAGCCTCGAGGAGGCGGACCGCATCCTCGACGACATCGTGATGGAGAGTGATCGCCTGTGGCGGGAGTTCTGCTGATCGTCGCGGGCACGCCGACCACGCCCGCCCGGGTGGTCGCGCCATGACCGAGACCGTGGTCTCCACGACGGTGGCCGCCGCGTCGCAGGAGCCGGCCGCAACGCCGCCGGCCGCGCCGGCGCTGGCGCTCACCGGGACCGTGGCGGTCGTCGTCGCCCGGGGCGGGCAGGTGCCACCCGGCGGGTCCGAAGCGGTCGCGGAGGCCGGCGGGCGGGTGCTCGTCGTCGGTTCCGGGGCAGCCGAGGCCGCCGACACGCTGCATCGGGCCACCGGAGCCGGGCCCGCCCTCGAGGTCTGGTGGGCCGACACCGGGGCGGGGCTGCGGGCCGGTTCGCTCGCCGCGTCGCTCGCCGGGCCGCTGGCCGGCGCGGACCTGGTCGTGTTGCCCGCGTCGGCGGACGGGCGCGACCTCGCGCCGCGGCTGGCCGCGGCGCTCGGCGTCCCGCTGCTCGCCGGAGCCGTCCGCGCGCGGCTCGCGGACGGCGGCGAGGTGCGGGCCGAGCTGGCCCGCCTCGACGACCGGCTGCTCGTCACGGCGGCGTGCGTCGCGCCGGCCGTCGCGACGCTGCTGCCGGGGGCGCGGTCGGTGCACGCCGGCTCCGCCGTCCCGGCACCGGAACCGGCGACCGGCGCCGCGTCAGCGGACGGCGCGGTGTCGTCAGGCGTGGTTCCGGCGCAGCCGGCCGGCGGCCCGGTCGAGGTGCTGCTGCCCGCCCCGCCGGCCGGCATCGTCGACGTCGAGGTGGTCGACGTGCTGGAGCCGGACCCGGCGACGATGGACCTCGGCGAGGCCCGCCGGGTGCTCGGCGGGGGCGCCGGGCTCGTCGCCCGCGACGGCGGGCTCGCCGATGTCGAACCGGCGGCGGCGTTCGCGCTGCTCGCCGACGTCTCCGCGGCGCTGGGCGGGTCCGCTGGCGCGACCCGGGTCGTCACTGACGCCGGCTGGCTGGGCTACGACCGCCAGATCGGCACCACCGGGATCACCCTCGACCCCGAGCTCTACATCGCGTTCGGCGTGTCCGGAGCGAGCCAGCACACCGGGGGCCTCGGCGCGCCGCGCCACGTGGTGTCCGTGAACACCGACCCGAGCTGCCCGATGACGGCGATGGCCGACCTCGGCCTGGTCACCGACGCGGGCGCGCTGCTCGTCGAGCTCGCCCGCCGCCTCGGCGTGCCCGTCCCCAGCGCCGCGGCGGACTCGGCCGCCGCGATTCCCGGCCCCCGCCCGGAGGACACCGATGACTGAGGCCACCGATGACTATCGAGGTCACCCATGACTGACGACCAGTCCCGGTTCGCCGGCCCCGGCGGCACGCCCGCTCCGGCCGTCGGCGACGGGCCGGCGGACGTCGACGTCGTCGTCGTCGGTGCCGGGCCCGCGGGCGCCGCGGCCGCGCTCGCCGCCGCCCGGGCCGGCGCCTCCGTCGTCATGCTCGAACGCGGCCCGTTCCCGGGCTCGAAGAACGTCTATGGCGGCGTCATCTACGGCCGGATCCTCGACAGCGTCCTGCCGAACTGGTGGGAGGAGGTGCCGGTCGAGCGCTGGGTGGTCCGCCGCTCGACGATGGTGCTGACCGAGACGCAGGCGCTCACCGTCGACTTCCGTTCCGAGAGCTGGGCCGGCCCGCCGTACAACGGGATGACGGCCTACCGCGCCGACTTCGACAGCTGGCTCGCCGGCAAGGCGACCGCGGCCGGCGCACGGCTGGTCACCTCGACGGTCGCGACCGGGCTGCTGCGCGACGCGGCCGGCCGGGTCGTCGGCGTGCGCACCGACCGGGCCGACGGCGAGCTGCGCGCCCGGGTCGTGATCGCCGCCGACGGCGTCAACTCGTTCCTGGCCAAGGAGTCCGGCCTGCTGCCGAAGGCCGATCCGAAGCACTACACCCTGGGCGTGAAGGAGGTGCTGTCGCTGCCGCGCGAGGTGATCGACGAGCGCTTCGGGCTGCGCGGCCAGGAGGGCCTCGACATCGAGATGCTCGGCAACACCCGCGGCATCCCGGGCGGCGGCTTCCTCTACACGAACAGCGACACGGTCAACATCGGCGCGGTGCTCGCACTGCCGGGCCTGGCGGCGGCGAAGGTCCGGCCGGAGGAGATCATCGCCGACTTGAAGGCGCACCCGGCCATCGCGCCCTACCTGCGCGGGGCGACGGTGAAGGAGTACGCGGCGCACCTCATCCCGGAGGGCGGCTACGACCACATGCCGCCGCTGCACGCCGACGGGCTGCTGCTCGCCGGCGACGCCGCCGGAATGACGCTCGCCGCCGGCATCTGGCTGGAGGGGGTCAACTTCGCGATCGGCTCCGGCCTGGTCGCGGGCCGGGTCGCCGCCGAGGCGTCCGCCGCGGGCGACGCGTCGAAGAAGCGGCTCGGCCGCTACCGCGACGAGCTGGAGAAGCAGTTCGTGCTCGCCGACCACAAGCGGCTGCGCGGAGCGCCCGAGATCATCCTGTCGGAGCGGATCCAGCGCCGGTACCCGGGGCTGATCGCGGACCTGGTCGAGGGCATGTTCACGGTGACGAACCCGGAGCCGAAGCCGGGGGCGCTGGCGCTGCTACGCCGGGCGGCCAAGCGCAACGGCGTCAGCCTGCGCCAGCTCGTCAGCGACGGAGTCAAGATCGGAAAGGTGTTCCGGTGAGCCGGTACGGCTTCAGGAAGCCGGCGCGGGCCGCCGGCGCGCCCACCGAGCCGGCGGCCACCGCAGACGCGGGGGCCGGCGGCGGGCGGCTCGGCGACGTCGCGTTCGAGGACCGGATGGCGACGGTCGACTTCCGGGTTGGCGAGCGGGCGCACATCGTCGTCGACTCGGACGTCTGCCGTTCCTGCACCACCCGCGCCTGCGTCACCGCCTGCCCGGCGAACCTGTTCGCGCCGACCGCGGACGGCGGGATCCTCTTCAACTACGAGCAGTGCTTCGAGTGCGGCACCTGCTACATGGTCTGCAACGGCGAGGGCGCGCTCACCTGGACCTACCCCGATGGCGGCCAGGGCGTCGTCTTCCGCCAGGGTTAGGAGGCCACGATGACGCAGACGAGGAGTGACGTGGCCGGGCTGGATGGTCCACTGGTCGCGGTGTGCCTGCGGGTGACGGACCTGCGTCCTGAGGTCGACCCGCTGACCGGGGGCGTGACGCGTTCGCCGCATGGCGCCGGGCTTTCCGCGGCGGACGAGGCGGCGCTGGAACGGGCGCTGACGATCGCCGAGGCCTGGTCGGGGCGGGTGCTCGCGGTGGCTGCCGGACCGCCGATCGTCGACGGGCCGCTGCGGGCCGCCGCCGCGCTCGGCGCCCAGGTGCTGCGACTGGCCTGGCCGCCCGCCGGCAGCGCCCACGGCCCGGTACCCGCCACCGGCCACAGCCACGGCGACGCCTCCGGGCACGGCCCGGAGGCGTTCGGAGGGGCGGACGCCTACCTCGCCGACCTCGCCGGCGACACCCAGGCCCTGGCCGAGGCGCTGGTCCAGGCGATCCGGACGGTCGGCGAGCCGACGCTGGTGCTCTGCGGCGACCACTCCCCCGACCGCGGCACGGGCGCGCTGCCCGCCCAGATCGCCCACACCCTCGGTGCCGCGCAGGCACTCGGTCTGGTCGGCCTGAGCGCGGCGGACGACGGCTGGCTGCTGGCCGAGCGCAGGCTCGACGGCGGGTGGCGTGAGCGGCTGCGCGTGCCGACACCGGCGGTCTGCTCGGCCGAGGCCGCCGGCCTGCGGCCGCGCCGTGCAGCGCTGCCGGCGCTGCTCGCCGCCGGGGACGCCCCGGTCCCCATCGTCGAGCCGGCCGGACCGGCCCCCGTCCCGGTCGGGGTGATGGACGTCCGCGCCTACCGCCCGCGGGCGAGGGTCGTTCCGCCGCCCACGGGTGCCGCCCCGCGGGACCGGCTGCTGACGCTCACCGGTGCCCTCGTCGCCCACGAGCCGCCCACGATCATCGGCCCGACGGACGCCGCCCAGGCCGCGGACGCCCTCGTGGCCTATCTCGTCCGCAACGGCTACCTCACCGCCTGAGCCACCAGGCGCCCGGCCAACCAGCCGCCAAGGCTCGACGCCGACCACGTCTGACCTGGCGTTTTGTCCACGGTGAACCGGGGACGGCCCGGAATATCGGCAACGGGCCTGATGGGAGGCCCGTATGGGGCCTGGTCCCAGCCCGGCTGAGGGTGTCAAAGGCCAGGAGGGGGGCAGCCGAGATGAAACAGGACGAGCTTGTGTCGGCGATTCGCACCACCGGCGGTTTCGAGTCGGCACGGCAGGCGGAGAGGGCCGTGCGCGCCACTCTCGCCGTGCTCGGCGAACGGATCTCCGGCGGCGAGACGCGGGACCTCGCCGCCCAGCTGCCGGCGGCGTTCGCCGAGGTGCTGCCGCCGCGCGGCGCGGGCGAGCGCTTCGGCGTCCAGGAGTTCTACCGCCGGGTCGCCGAGTTCGAGGGCGACTCCTGCACCGCGGCGAAGGCCCGTCGCCATGCCCGTGCCGTCGTCGCGGCGCTGAAGACGGGGATCTCGCCGGCCGAGTTCGAGGACGTCGCGGGCCAGCTCCCCGCCGACTACGCCGACCTGCTCAGCCGTGAGCCCGTCATCCACTATTGACGTGGCCGACACACGCTAGCCGCGCCCGGGGCGCCATCCTGGAGTGACAAGACTCCGGCGAGGCGGGCGCGTCACCGGGCACCTGGCTCCGGGCACCTCGCTCCGGGCGAAATACACGGATAAATGCTGTAGAGGGGTCCTCAGACCCGTTTCATTCGGCGATAGCGGACGAAATAGCCGTTCTCCTCCGGAAAGCGGTCTCAGCGTAACTCCAGAGTGACCCCGGCCACACCGTCGACGGCGTCGTCGGCTACGCTTCCCGCCCTGGGGCGGCTGACTGCACCCAGCCGGTCGCTGGTCGCGCGGGACGATGGCGGAGGGCTCGGATGCCGTCGATACTTCTGCTCCGGATGGCAGGCACCATCCCGGACGTACCTCCTCGCTGGCTGCTCGCCGCAGCGGACATGATCTTCGAACCGGTCGGCCGCGGCAGAACCGTCGAGGCGAGGCCCTTCAGCATCGGCGCGCTCGTCCCCGGGCCTGGCCGCGACCTGGCCGCGCTCGGCCTCACCGGCAGGCTCGGCGCCACCGGGCCGGGCATCGGCGGCGACGCCCACCGGCCTGGCGCACCCGCACCGGCCAGGAGCCCGGACGACCAGCCGCCCGACAGCGCCATCACGACCTGGCGGCTCGGCTGGCTCGATGACGACACGCCACCACCCGGCTGGCCGCCGGTGCGGATCCGGTTCGGCTCCCAGGCGCGCACGGTCGTCGGGTCGGAGCGGCACCGGTACTCCTACGCCGACCTCGCGCGCAGCCGACCGGCCCGCGGGGTCCGGCTGACGATGAACACCCCCACCTACTTCTCGCGGGGTGGGCGCAACCTGCCGCTTCCCGAGCCGGCCCTGGTCGTCGGCGGCCTCGTCGCCCGCTGGAACAGGTACGCGCCCGCGCCGCTGCGGATCGGCGCCGGCGACGCGCGGGCCATCGCCGACGCGGTGTTCCTCGACGGCTTCTGGGGGTCGAGCGCCGAGGTCGAGCTCGGGCACGGGCTGCGCCAGGTGGGCTTCGTCGGCCAGGCTGACCTGCGGCTGCTCGCGGACACGTCCGACTACACCGCGACGATGTTCACCGCGCTCGCCCGGTTCGCCGCGATCGCCGGCGTCGGCGAGCACACGTCCCACGGCTTCGGCGCGGTCGACGTCGAGGTCGAGGCCGAGGTCGACGCCGCTGGGCTCACCCCCGCCCCACGGCAGGCGGCGCAGCTGGCCGTCCCGACGAGCCGGCGCTCGGAGCGCACCCCGGCCCGCTCCCCCGCCACGCGGACCACGAAGCGGTAACCGGCCCGGCCTCGGGCACGAAGGAACGGAGCACTAGTCAGGTCATGGGCCACTCGGAGAGGTAGGCGCACCTGCTGCCCGCCCAGGAGGGCTGGGACCGCATCCGCTGGTTGCCCATCGGAATCCCCACTGACCTGGAGACCTGACCGGCCAGCGGCGCTCGGCGTGGCCCGGATGCCCCCGACCGGGTGATCAGCCTGCCGCGGAGTTCCCGGGCGCGACGGCGTCGGCCGCGTCGAACAGGCGCAGGCGGTGGGCAACCGCCGCGGCCTCGCCGCGGGTGGTGACGCCGAGCTTGCCGAGGATGTTCGAGACGTGGGTGCTCGCCGTCTTGCGGCTGATGAACAGCGCCGCGGCGATCTGCGGGTTGGTGCTGCCCGCCGCGACCAGCCGCAGCACGTCGAGCTCCCGCGCCGTCAGGCCGAGCGGCGGGCCGCCCGCGACGGCGGACGCGGACGCCCGGCCGTCGCCATCGGCCGCCGGGGCCTCGCCGGCCGGGTCGCGCAGCGCCAGGCGGCCCTGCGCGGCGAGCAGGCGCAGGTCGCGGCTGAGCAGATGCGCGCCGAGCGTCTCGGCGGCGGCCGCGGCGGCCCGCGCCTCGTGGCCGGCGGCCGACCGGTCACCCACCGCGAGCAGCGCCTCCGCACGCCGGTGCCGCGCCTGGGCCGCATGGTAGGGCACGCCGAGCGCGGCCCACGCCTTCGTCGCGCTGGCCCAGGGCTCCGGGTCCGGTCGGCCTTCCGCCCGGGCCAGCTCCCCGGCGAGCACCGCCCGGCAGGCCTCGCCGGTCACGGCGCGCTCGAACGGCATCTCGGCGGCGAGCGCGGCGACCGTGGCGGCCACGTCGAGGGCGTGGCGCAGGTCGTCCCCGGCGCGCAGCGCCCTGGCGACGCTCGCCGCCTCGGCAGCGGCGCTCATCGCGGCCGCGACCAGCGGCGCGGCGTAGCGGATCACGTCGGCGAAGTCGAGGGACTCGATGGCGCGCACGGCGGCCAGCGCGGCGGCGACGCCGTCGGTCAGCGCGCCCGGCTCGGCGCGGCGCACGTCCAGTTCGAGACGCAGCCGCAGCAGCGGCATCGTGTACTGGCTGCCGAGGTAGCGGTGGGCGAGCGTCCCCTCGGCGGCGGCGAGCGCGGCCGCCGCCCCGTCGAGCCGGCCGCGGGCGAGCGCCAGCTCGCCCCGCAACTGGTCGAGGAACAGCGCGTGCAGCCCCATCGGGGCGAGCTCCGTGGTCTCGGCGAGCAGCTCCTCGGCCTCCTCCCAGCGGCCCGCGCCGAACAGCGCCTCGACGACGTTGCCGGCGATGATCAGGCCGCCGTGGGTGCGCTCCTGGCCGAACCGGCGGGCCAGCCGCAGGCCCTCCCGCCCGACGGCGACCGCCTCGCCGAACCGGCAGCCGCCGAGCCAGGTGTCGGACTCGTTGGTGTAGCTCGCCAGCAGCAGGTCGTCGTCGCCGAGCTCCTGGGCGATCGCCCGGCCGAGGCGCGCGTCCTCCGGCAGGATCCAGGAGCTGGCGAGGCACGCGGTGGTCAGCAGCGCCTTCCCCTCGACCTGCCGCGCGCCGGTGGCCCGGGCGATCGCCAGCGCCTCCTCGATCGCCTCCAGCGCCGCGGCGCGCCGTGGGACCATCGACAAGGCCTTGCCGAGTGAGACCAGCACCTTCGCCCGGGTCGGCGTGGGCGGCTCGACGGGCATCACCCGGACTGCCTCGCGCGCCTCCGCGACTCCGTCCGAATGGCCGAGCATGCGCAGCAGAAAGCTCTGCTCCGTCAGCACCAGGGCCAAGCGCACCGGATCCCCGAGAAGCGAGGCCTCGGCGCGGGCCCTGACCGCGAGGTCCAGGCCGCGACGCAGCTCGCCGGCCAGCTTCGCCACCGCGATCGCCGCCTCCAGGACGCCGAGATAGTCCATACCGGCGCGCTTCGCCGCGTCGGGCACCTGGTCCCAGCTGGCTAGCGCCCGCTCGTAATGCCGCAGCGCCTCGGCGAAGGCGTAGGTGCCGGCCGCGGCGCGGGCGGCGGTCAGCAGCGCTGGCAGCGCCCGGACATGGTCGCAGGCCGCGTACCAGTGGTAGGCGACGGCCGCGGCGGCCCGCGGGGCGCCGACCAGGCCGGGATCGGCCTCCAGCGCCTGGGCGTAGCGGCGGTGCAGGTGGGACAGCTCGCCGGGCAGCGCCTCGTCGCGCAGGGCGCCACGGGTGAGCGCGTGGCGGAAGCAGTAGGCGTCGTCCGCCGGGACCATGAGCACCCCGGCGGCGACGGCGGCGCGCAACGCGTCCCACAGCTGCTCTTCCGGCAGGCCCATGACGGCGGCGAGCAGGCGGTGCTCGACCCGCTGGCCGCCCGCCGCGGCGACCCGCAGCAGGTGGCGGGTCGCCGCCGGCAGGGCCTCGACCCGGGCGAGCAGCGCCTCCCGCAGCGTCGGGCTGATCGTGTCGACCCCACCGTCGCCCGCGGCGCAGACCAGCTCCTCGACGAAGAACGCGTTCCCATCCGAGCGGGCCATGACCGTGTCGACCAGGTCGTCCCCCGGAGCCTCGCCGAGGATCGCCGTGACCAGCTCGGTCACCTCCGCCCGCCCGAACCGGGCGAGCTCCATCCGGTCGACCCAGCGCGGCTGCTCCGAGCCGGCCACCCAGCGCAGCCGCTCGGACTCGGCGAGGAACGTCCGCAACGGATGGCCGGGCCCGACACCGTCAGCCCGGTAGGTGAGCACCAAGGTGGCCCGCAGGCCGCGCAGGTTGCGCAGCAGGAAGGCGGCGAGCGATCGGGTGGAATGGTCGGCCCAGTGCAGGTCCTCGATGACGAACAGCACCGGCCGCTCGGCCGACAGCGCCTCGACGACGCCGAGGACGAGGTCGAACAGCCGGCCGATGCCGCCGCGCTGCACGCCGTCGGCCGGGGCCGGCGCCGCGGGCGCCGTCGGGTCGGTGAGCTCGGGCAGCAGCCGGGCCAGCTCGTCGCGGCGGCCGCCGGCGAGCCGGGCGAGCGCGTCCGGCCCGATGCGGCGGGCCAGGCCGCGCAACGCCTCGACGACCGGGGCGAGCGGCAGGCCATCGCCTTCGAGCTCGACGCAGCCGCCGACGAGCATGGTGTGCCCCGCCGCGGCCGCCCGGGCGGCGAGCTCCTCGACCAGCCGGGTCTTGCCGACGCCTGCCTCGCCGCCGATGATGACGCTCGCACCGTCGCCGTCGGCCGCGCGCCACAGGGCGCGCTCCAGCCGGGCGAGCTCCACGGCGCGGCCGACGAACACCGGGCTGGCCAGTCGCGTCATGCTCTCCAGTCTGGCGGACAGGTGCGACATCTCCACCTAGTTTTCCCTAGGCAGACCGCCCACCGAGGCATCTCAGAAGTTGTCCGAGCGGTCCCTAAGCGGTCCCTGACCGGTCCCTAAGCGGTCTCTGACCGGTCCCTGAGCGGTCTCTGACCGGTGTCTGGCGGTCTCTGACCGGTGTCTGAGCGGTGTGTCGGCTGAGCTGGGTCAGCCGCGCCGGCCGCTCCCCGTCCGGCGCCGGGCGCCCCAGCCCGTGGCCGGCTCGTCGGGATAGACATCCTCGAGGTCCAGCGCGAGCCGCCCGCTCGCCGGCGCCTCGTCCGCGCTCGCCCGCGCCTCGCGGGCGGCACGCGCCGCCCGTCCCGTCGCCGCGTCGCGCCGCAGCTGGTCGCCATGCTCGTGAGCCGCCGCCGCGGTGATCTGCCAGGACAACATCGTCTGCCACGTCCCCTTGCGCCCTCGGCGCACGTCCTCTTGCGCCCTCGGCGTCTGTCATCCGGCGCCCTCGGCGCCTGTCGCCGTCTTCTCGTGTCGACATCCACGGTCGCCGTCGGACGGGGGCGGTGGCATCGGGCAGGTGCCCGATTCCCGGCCGGGCCGACCGCCCTATGCGAGGGGGTGGGTGTCGGGTAACGGACACCGGCGAACGGAATCAGATCTCCATACGGAGAGTGCGGCCCGCCCGGCCGTCGCACCGGCGGGCGCGGCGGGCTGACCTGCGCGAACGGCGACGTTACCGGCGCGGGGTTCCCCGATGACGCGCGCTCGGACCAGCGCCACGTCACCCGGTGTACACGTCCGCGCCGGCATGTCGACATTCCGCGGGTGAGGGACGCCACGGCGGTGACCCTAAGGTGGAAAGGACGGACAGACAGCCGCAGCCATGAGGAGCCATGAGGTAGGCGAATGATCGAGGCGCGTGACCTGACAAAACGATATGGCAGCAAGACCGCTGTCGACGACCTCACCTTCAGCGTCCAGCCGGGCGTCGTCACCGGGTTCCTCGGCCCGAACGGCGCAGGCAAGTCGACGACGATGCGGATGGCGATCGGCCTCGACCGGCCGACGAAGGGCACGATCACGGTCAACGGCCGTGCCTACCGGGATTTCTCCGCCCCGCTGTGCGAGGTCGGCGTGCTGCTGGAGGCGAAGGCCGTGCACACCGGCCGGTCGGCCTTCAAGCACCTGCTGGCGGTCGCCCAGACGCAGGGCATCCCACGTCGCCGCGTCGACGAGGTGCTGGGGCTCGTGGGCCTGTCCGAGGTCGCGGGCAAGCGGGTCGGCGGCTTCTCGCTCGGCATGGGGCAGCGCCTGGGCATCGCGTCGGCGATGCTCGGCGATCCGGGGGTGCTCATCCTCGACGAGCCGGTGAACGGCCTCGACCCCGAGGGCATCCGCTGGATCCGCACCCTGCTGCAGACCCTCGCACGCGAGGGCAGGACGATCTTCGTGTCCTCGCACCTGATGAGCGAGATGGCGCTGACCGCCACCCACCTCATCGTCGTCGGCCGGGGCAAGTTGATCGCCAACACGTCGGTGGAGGACTTCATCCGGTCCGCCTCCGGCGACCTGGTGCACGTCCGCTCGCCCCAGGCGAGCCGGCTAGCCGAGGTGCTCGACCGGGAGAACGCGAAGACCACCCTCACCGGCCTGGACATGCTGGCGGTCAACGGCCTGACGGCCCAGCGGATCGGCGACCTGGCGTTCGCCGCCGGCATCCCGCTGCACGAGCTCACCCCGCGGCAGGTGTCGCTGGAGGACGCGTTCATGGACATCACCCGCGACGCCGTCGAGTACAACCACGGCCAGCCGCCGCAGCAGCAGCCGCACGTCCCGGCCGCCGCGGCCGGCGGTGCTGGCGACGCCGTCGGGGCCGGCGCGACCACCGCGAGGGGACAGCGATGACCACCACACCGCTCGGCGCCGGTGCGGCCGGCCAGGCCGTCGGCTCGCCGGTGCCGGTGCCCGCCCGGCGGCCGGCCGCGTTCCACCAGACCGCCAAGGTCACGATGGGCCGGGTGCTGCGCTCGGAGTGGACGAAGCTCACGTCGCTGCGCTCGACGATGTGGACGCTGCTCGCGGCTTTCGTGGTCACCATCGGCTTCGGCTGCCTGATCCCAGCGATCACCGTGTCGGAATGGCACAACGCGGACGCGCAGGAGCGGGCTACCGACTTCACCGAGCCGGTGATGACGAGCCTGGTCGGCGGCTACTTCTCCCAGATCGCCATCGGCGTCCTCGGCGTGCTGCTGATCACCGGTGAGTACTCAACCGGGATGATCCGCACCTCGCTCGGCGCGGTGCCGCACCGGCTGCCCGTGCTGTTCGGGAAGGCCGCCGTGTTCGGCGTGGCGAGCTTCGTGCTGTCCTTCATCTCGATCCTCATCGCGTTCTTCTGTGGGCAGGCGATCCTCCACCAGATCGGCCTGGGCGTCTCGATCGGCGACCCGCACGTCATCCGGGTGCTGCTCGGCGGCGCGTTCTTCGTCACCTCGATCGGCCTCCTGGGGCTCGTCCTCGGGTCCCTGATCCGCAGCACCGGCGGGTCGATCGCCGCCCTGCTCGGGCTGATCTTCGTGGTGCCGATCATCACCGGCCTGCTGCCCGGCAGCTGGGGAGACATCCACAAGTTCGTGCCCGACGGCGCGGGCGAGGCGCTGGTCACCGTCGTCCGCGACTCGGACGACGTGATGACGCCATTCGGCGGCCTGGTCGTCCTGCTGCTCTGGCTCGTCGTGGGCCTCGGCTTCGCCGCCTACTCGCTCGTCCGCCGGGACGCCTAGACCACCTCCTGTGGGTCTCGCCGGTCCTGCTGAGTCCGTCGTTCCTGGTCCCGCCGCGCGGTGATGGCCGCGCGGCGGCGCCGGGGCGGCTCCTGGGCCGGCGCGGCGGGCGGGGCTTCCGGTGCGCGCGGGGCTTCCGGTGCGCGCGGGGCTTCCGGTGCGCGCGGGGCTTCCGGTGCGCGCGGGGCTTCGGACGCGGCCGGATGGTGCAACGGTGGGAGCACGCGGGCCAGGCCGACGACGCCGCCGATGACCAGCGCGGCGGCGGCCGAGAGGCCGACGATCTGGTCCGGGGCGGTCGGCGCGGGGACGCCGTAGACGAGCACGCCGAGCAGGTATGACACGACCGGGTTCGTGATGTTCATACCGGTGACCGCGCCGGCGAACGGCCCGGAGGCGTACGCCGTCTGGCTCAGGGTCATGCTCGCGAGCGTCGCCCCGAGCAGTACGTAGACGTACCAGGACGTCACCAGCGCGAGCCCGCCGCGGTCGACGAGGACCTCGACGGTCCGCTTGATGAGCACCGCGTTGAGCGCGTAGAAGAACCCGCCGGCGACGCCGAACAGCGGCGCGCGCAGCGCCGGCGGCCGGCCGAGCGACACGACGGTGACCGTGACGGCGACCGCGACCGTCACCGCGATGGCGGCGACGAGATGCGCATCCACGACGTGTACCTCGTCGGGCGGGTCGCCGCGCACGACCAGCAGCACGGCGAGTCCCGCCGACACCGCTCCGGCGGCCCACCAGGCCCTGTGGGGCATGCGACCACCCGAGCCGACCCGGGACAACGGCAGGGCGAACAGCAGCTGCGCCACGATGAGTGGCTGCACGACCGACACCGAGCCCAGGTAGAGCGCCGCGGCCTGGACCAGGAAGCCGCCGAGATTCGCCATCCAGCCCAGCAGCCACAGCGGCTCGCGGACCAGAGCCAGCAGCAGGCCATGCCCGGGAAGGACGCGCTCGAGCGTCAGGTTGCCCCGCCGGCCCGCCCGCAACGCGGCCCGCTGCTGCAGGACAGCCGACGACGCCCACAGGAACGCGGCGAGGAGGCTGAGTGCGACGACGATCAGCACGGCGGGACGGTCAGCACGGTGAGCGGGACGCGCCCGCGGCGGCCGATCCGGCGGCCGATCCGGCGACGGACACGCCGTCAGCCACGCCGTCAGCGCCTCGCATGGCGGACACCTTAGCGGCGAAACGGACGTCCCGTGAGGCGGTTCGGGCGGCGCGAACATGAAGGTCAGCGGGCGGGTTGTCAAACGAACACGCGGTCGTGGCCAGCCGGGCCGCGGCGACCGAAGCACCCGATCTTCAGCGGAATGAGCGGCCCGTCGAGGAAGAGCAACGGGCGTCGTGCAGAATCATCCACGCCCACGCTGCGGATCTTACTCGCCCATGAGAACGCCAGGTCTCTTACGGCGCTGCGCCGGCCTGCTCAGTGGTCCTGCTTGTCGATCGCGGTGTGGTGGCCGCCGAGCCTGGGCGAGGACCACCTCGGGGCTGACAGGCGCCGCGTCAGCGCATCTGCATCACAACGCACATGACCAACGGCTCCGCGCGCCCAGCGGATCACCAGCACGCTATGCCCGGCGACCGACAGGTGGTCCGCATGTCCTGGTCCGGGGCGGTCCGGGGCGGAGCGGGGTGGGGTGGGCGGGACGGTTGTCGCTGTGCCGGACGCCAGTAGGATCGCGCGCATCGCGTGGTGGCCTGTTGGGGGGATTCGGGATGGCGCATGCTGCCTGTCGTCATCGACGTACGGCCCTGACCGTTCGATGATCGACGAAAGGGAGCAGATCGCGGCAACGCTGCCCGGCTACGAGCTGGGCGCCCGGTTGGGGCGAGGGGCGTTCGGGCTGGTGCTGGCCGGCCGGCACCGCGGGCTGGGCCGCGACGTCGCCGTCAAGATCCTTCCGGTCGACGAGGACGGGGCCACCGAGCGCAGCTGGAACGAGGCCCGCCTGCTGGCGTCGTTCGATCACCCGCACATCGTCCGGGTCTATGACGCTGTCGCCGCCGAGGACCTTCACGTGATCGTGATGGAGCTGCTGGCCGGCGGCCCCCTGACCCGCCGCCGCTGGGACCTGACGGGCGAGGCGGCCTGCGCGGTGGGGCTGGCGGTGGCCGCCGCGTTGTCTTACGCCCACGGGCGGGGAGTGCTGCACCGCGACATCAAGCCCGCCAACATCCTGTTCGACACCGCCGGCATACCCAAGGTCGCCGACTTCGGCATCGCGAAAATCGCCGAAGGCTCGGCGACCACCGCCAGCGCGGTGATCGGCACCCCTCGTTACATGGCTCCCGAGCAGATCCTCGGCGGCCGGCTCAGCGCCGCGACCGACCTCTACGCCCTCGGCGTCATGCTCTACGAACTGCTGACCGGCACCCCGCCGTTCGACCCAGCCCTGCCGGCCCCGGCGCTCATCCACCACCATCTCAACGTCCTCCCACCCCCACCCACCGGAGTGCCCGCGCCGGTCGCCACGGTGGTCATGCGCACCCTGGCCAAGGACCCTGCCGACCGCCACCCCTCGGCCCACGCCTTCGCCCTCGATCTGGCCCACGCTGCCGCCCACGCCTACGGCCCAGGCTGGACCAGCCGCGCCGGCATCGGCCTGCGCCTCGACGACGACGTCCGCGCCGCCGCCGACCAGCCCACCATCCCACCGCCAACCCCGACGACTCCCACCACACCGGCAGCACCCACGGACATCCGTGAGCCGCTCGCCCCCGCCCTGCCAGCACCAGGCACAGGCGCATCACCATCGACAGCAGAACTCACCGAGTTCCGCACTCGGCGGGCCGACCCCCCACCAGGGCCGACACCGGCGGTCCCCCCGCCGGTCCGCGAAGAGGCCAACCGCCCGCGAACCCGCCTGAAGCGCCGCCTGGCCCTCGTCTCCGCAGCGGTGCTGCTCGTCATCGTCGGCACTGTTCTGGCCTTCACCCTCATCCCCGGAAATGATCCCCCCGCCAGTAGCAGCGCCAGATCACTTGCCGTGCTCGGATCCCCCCGCGCCGACCTCAGCGCCATCGTGTATTCGGTGGCGTTTGCGCCGGACGGGCGCGCCCTGGCCGCCGCCAGCGACGACGGCACGGTGCGGCTGTGGGATGTCTCGGACCGCGCCGCACCGCGGCCGCTCGGCTCCCCCTTCACCGGCCGCACCGGCCCTGTCCATTCGGTGGCGTTTGCGCCGGACGGGCGCACCCTGGCCGTCGGCGGTGCGGTGGGGCTGTGGGATGTCTCCGACCGCTCAGCACCCCGGCCGCTCGGTTCCACCCTCGTCGGCCACAGCGGCATCGTCTATTCGGTGGCGTTCGCGCCGGACGGGCGCACCCTGGCCAGCGCCAGCGACGACCGCACGGTGCGGCTGTGGGACCTCTCCGACCGCACCGCACCGCAACCGCTCGGCTCTCCCCTCACTGACCACACTGACACTGTCTATTCGGTGGCGTTCGCGCCGGACGGGCGCACCCTGGCCACCGCCAGCGCCGACCACACGGTCCGGCTGTGGGACGTCTCCGACCGTTCAGCGCCCCTACCGCTCGGCTCCCCCCTCACCGGCCACACCGACGGTGTGTCGTCGGTGGCGTTCGCGCCGGACGGGCGCACCCTGGCCAGCGCCAGCTTCGACGGCAGGGTGCGGCTGTGGGATGTCTCCGACCGCTCCGCGCCGCGCCGAGTCGGCTCTGCCGGCCACACGAACGGTGTTTTGTCGATAGCGTTCGCGCCGGACGGGCGCACCCTGGCCAGCGCCAACCGCGACGGCACGGTGCGGCTGTGGGATGTGGCCGACCGATCGGCGCCTCGCTCGCTCGGCTCCCTCACCCGTGAAACCCACGGTGTGTTGTCGGTGGCATTTGCGTCGGACGGACGCACCCTGGCCACCGCCAACCGCGACGGCACGGTGCGGCTGTGGGAAATCAGCTGACCAGACCCCACAGGTCAGCGGGACTGCTTGACAGCCAATGCGACAGTCAGGCCGGTCGACGCCGGCAGATTCATGCAGACCATCTGCCCACCTGCCGGGAGGCGGCGCGGCCATCGAAGCGTGCTGAACGCCGTCGTGTCGACGGAAAGATTTTGCGTCATGATAGTCGTCAAGGCCATCGGGGTATGGGGTATACAGCCATGAAGCGGCGGAGGTCGCGGGGGATGTAACTGAGATGGCGTTCGAGCCGCTCGCGTGAGAGCGGACAGTACCGCACCGCGACCGAGGACGCCCCAGGAGCCCGAAGCCGGGGCCGCCACCGAGGGCCAACGAGTGGAAACGCCAGGTGCCGAACCTGCCTACCAGCCCTCTGCGGCTGACCCACAGCATCAGGCCACGCGCCTGGTCATCGTGGCCAGCACAAGCCGGATCGACCACCCACCGAGAGGTTGAGCCGAAAGGGTTCAAGATCATTTAATCGTGGCGTGGCGGTCGTGGGGCGGCGAGCCGTGGAGAGTCAGGCCCCGCGGTGTCGGCCGTCGAAGCGCGACGCCAGCCATGCGACAGTCTGGCCTCACGATCGGCCGACGGCCTTCATGCCGGTTGCCTGCCGGATCGGAGGCCTGCGCACAGGAAGCCAAGGCCCGCGATGGGCTTTCTTCTTCGCGCGAGCGGCAGACGGGCGCCTTTTGCCTCCAAAAGGCCTTACCACGCCGACGGCCACCAGTTAATTCGCATTCCAATAAAGCACCCCCCGCAAACAATCTTTCCGCCATCAAAAAGTCGCTCGATGCATTTTTTCACGTTTGCAGGAACCTCGACATTTGTCCGCACGTGTGGTTTCATTAATTCATGGCCGAGCTGCCCATTCCCGAAGGGTCGGATCCCTGGCTGGCGGAGACTCCAACCAGAGACGAGCCTCGGGTTTCGTGCGCCCCGGCCAGTGAGAGAAACGCGACCGGGAACATGTACGGGGACCCGAATTCGGGTGACGTCACGAGCGGGACCGGGCTCGGCGGGCGGCATCATGCGCTGCTGGGGCTGGACGAGGTGGTCGGCGGGTTGAAGGCGCTCGCCGGGGTGAACCTGTGGGGCTTGTCCGAGCTGGAGGTACTGGAGTTCTTCGACGGGGTGGAGCGGGCCCGGCGGCTGGTGGCGGGGGTGCTGTTCGCGGCGGTGCGGGATCTGGGCGGGCGGGATCTGCGGGGGGTGTTCGGGGAGGAGGACCTGCCCACGGTGGCCGGGCTGGTGCGCGAGCAGCTCAAGCTGCGCCCGGCCGACGCCCGCCGGATGGTGGATCTGGCCCGCGACCTGGACACCACCTACCCCGGCGTCGGCGAGGCCCTCGGTGGCACCGCCATCGGCCAGGAACAGGCCGCGGTCATCGTCGGCGCGTTGCGGTCGCTGCCGGCGGACACCCCAGGCGAGCAGCGTGCCTGGGCCGAGCAGTTCCTGCTCGCCCAAGCCGACATGCTCGACGCCGGAGACCTCGCCGCGCTCGGCCGCACGATCCGGGACCGGCTGCGCGACCAGCTGCACCCTCCCGGCTCCGACCCGGCAGACCGCGGTGACCAGGCACGTCGCCGCGAGCTGCACCTGACCGACCAGCCCGACGGCACCACCCGCATCCACGGCACGTTGGACGCCGAAGGCGCCGCCACCCTGCGAGCCGCCTTGCAGCCGCTGTCCAAGCCCAAGCCGCACGGCGAAAACCCCGAAGACCATCGCACCGTTCCGCAGCTACGTGCGGACGCCCTCGTAGACATCACCAAGCGAGTCCTCGACAGTGGCGCGCTTCCCCTGTCACGGGGCAGCCGTCCGCACGTCAGCGTCACGACGACCCTCGACAGCCTGCTCGGCCATGACGGCGCCACACCGGCGACCACCGGCCAGGGCCAGCCGCTGTCACACGCCACGTTGGAGCGTCTCTGCTGCGACGCCGACCTGACCCACATTCTCCTCTCATCCGAGGGAATGCCCCTGGAACTGGGCCGCACCCGCCGCCTCGTCCCGCCCTGGCTCCGACGCGCCCTGATCGCCCGCGACGGCGGTTGCGCGTTCCCTAACTGCACCCGTACCGCCGAGTTCACCGACGCCCACCACATCATTCCATGGACCGCCGGCGGAACGACCGACCTTTCCAACACCGTTCTCCTGTGCGGATTTCACCATCGCGTCGTGCACCGCAGCGGCTGGATTGTCATGATGGCGCCCGACGGCCATCCGTGCTTCGTCCCGCCATACGCCGTCGACCCGCACCGCCAGCCCCGCAGAAATCCCCTCCACCGCACCCTCGAACATCTTTTCACCGGGAGCTGGGAACCACCGCACGATCTGACCGCTCCCCCGGATTTCGGCCTGGCCCACACATCTGTCCACGACTGCCACGCCGATGGCTCCGAGGACGAAGTGCACGACTTCGGACCGGAGCACCACGCCGAAGACTCCCTCGTCGACGATGCACATCTTGACCTCGCCGGCCAGGAAAACTGGGACCGCGCGGACAGGATGGACTGCAGGAATCATCGGCAGCGCTACCTGATCGGTCCAGAACTGGCCAACACCGACCCGCCATCCGGCTGACCCGTCGAACCCAGGGCAGGCAACCAACGCAACCATTCCCCGGATGGCGACCAGCCACGGCGCCATCCGGGTATGCCCATGCCCTGCAGTCCCGGAGACTGGGGACTGTTATCTGGCGGCGCGGTATCTTCGGCGGAGCCGGATTGACCGGCGGTCGACGGTACGTGGGGGACGTCGGTGCAGCGGGAAACCACGCTGCCGGCAAAGGGCCGGTCGCGGCCGGCACGGGCCGGCTGGCGCATCTCTGATCAGGTCAAAGTCTCCTGATAAGTTTGTCAATCCGAGCCAACACTGGAAGTCCGACACAAGGGTCAATACCGCTTGTTCATCCGTGCCGGGCTGATTGGCGTCTTGTCGCACAACTGACATCAATGGCCGCTCGGTTGCCTCCGTGGACAGGCGGCACGTCGTCCCGTGTCGAATTCAGTGATCGAGGCGGAAACCGAGGTCGGCTTCCGGGATGGCGGTGTCCATCTGGGCCTTCTGCAACCGGCCTGAATAGTCCCAGTTGACGGACTGCCAGCGGGTGACCTGGTCGAGGACCCAGCGGCCGGACTGGCGGGAGCCGTTGCCGGAGCGGCCGTTGCCGCCGAACGGCAGGTGCGCCTCGGCACCGGAGGTGGAGTTGTTGACGCTGACCATGCCGGCGGACACGCCGCGGCGGAAGCGGAACACGGTCGCCGGGTCGTTGGTGTAGATCGCGCTCGACAGGCCGTAGCCGGGGAGGTTCGCGAGCTCGATGGCCTCGTCGAGCGTGCGGTAGGTGGTCAGGCCGACGATCGGGCCGAAGGTCTCCTCGCGGAACAGGTCGTCGTCGGGGAGCAGGCCGTCGACGACGACCGGGTGGTAGTAGAGGCCGTCGGCCGGGTCGCCGAGGAAGCCGCGCCGCGGGGCGCCGACGCTGATCCGGCCGACGGCGGTGGAGCCGAACGTCGAGTGGTGGTCGCGGATCAGCTCCAGGTGGCGTTCGTAGCCGGCGGCGAACCTGGCGTCGAGCAGCGGGCCGTACAGGACATCGCGGGTCGGGTCGCCAACCGGGGCGTTCTCGACGGCGGCGGCGAAGCGGCGGCGGAAGCCGCCGTAGACGGACTCGTGGACGATCAGGGTGCCCAGCGACGTGCACCGCTGCCCGGCGGTGCCGAACCCGCCGAACAGGGCGCCCTCGACGGCCAGGTCGATGTCGGCGTCCGGGGTGACGACCATCGGGTTCTTGCCGCCGAGTTCGAGGCACGGCGTCTGCAGGTACCGGCCGCACAGCTCGCCGATCTGCCGGCCGACCGCCGTCGAGCCAGTGAAGCCGACCTTGTCGACGACGCCGGCCGCGAGCGCCCGCCTGAGGCCGTCGGCGGTCACCTCGCCGGCTGCCGGCACCATCGACAGCACGCCAGCGGGCAGGCCGGCGTGCCAGGCCAGCTCGGTCAGTGCCCGGGCGCAGGCGGCTGCGTACTCGGCGGGCTTCCAGACGACGGCGTTGCCGCACAGCAGCGCCGGCACGAGGTACCAGCTCGGCACCGCGACCGGGAAGTTGCCTGCGGTGATCACCATCATGACGCCGACCGGCTCGCGGAACGTGAACAGCTGCTTGTCGGGCATCTCCGACGGGACGGTCTCGCCGTAGAGGCGCCGGCCCTCGCCCAGGAAGAACCGGCAGGTGTCGACGATCTCCTGCACCTCGCCGCGGGCCTCGGCGAGCGGCTTGCCGACCTCCCGGGTCACCAGCCGGGCCAGCGCGTCGGCGTTGTCCTCGACGAGCCGGCCGAAGTTGCCGATCACGGTGCCGCGCACCGGCGCGGGCACGTCCGCCCAGCCACGCTGCGCGGCGCGCCCCACCCTGGCCGCCGCGACCAGCACCTCCGCCCCGCCCAGTCGGACCTCGGCGACGACCTCGCCGCGGCGCGCCGGGTTCGTCGAGGTGACCGTCGGTCCCTCGGTCTCGACGCCTTCGATCATGGACGCAACCAGCGGCGGGTGCACCAGGGTCATCGTCAGTTCCCGTCTCCCATCGCACGCTCGCCCATCGCACGCTCGCCCATCGCACGCGTCTCGTCACGGTAGGCGGCCATCGGCGTGGTCGCAGGCTGAGCGCCGGCCCCGGCCGGCTCGCGTGCCAGCAGCGTCGCCGCAGCTGGCAGCGTCGCCGCAGCTGCCAGCGCCGCCGCAGCTGCCAGCGCCGCCGCCACCCGGTCGAACGCGGCCAGGGCCGCGTCGATCTCCTCGTCGGTGACGGTGAGCGCCGGGCGTACCCGGACGGTGACGTCGCCGGCTGGCAGCACGAGGACGTGCTCGTCGACGCGCAACCGGCGCAGGGCCTCGTCGCGGGTGGCCCGGTCGGGCAGGTCGAACGCGCAGAGCACGCCGAGGCCGCGAGGGTTGGCCACCAGCCGGGGGTGGGCGGCCGCGAGCGCGCCGAGCCCGGCGACCAGCCGCTCGCCGGCGCGGGCGGCCGCGTCGAAGAGCCGGTCGCGCTCGATGACCTCCAGCAGCCGGGTCGAGCGGACCATGTCGACGAGGCCGCCGCCCCAGGTCGAGTTGATCCGCCCGGGCACCTGGAAGACGTTGTCGGACACCTCGTCGACGCGCCCGCCGGCCATCACCCCGCCGACCTGGGCCTTCTTCGCGAACGCGACGACGTCGGGGCACAGGCCCAGGCGCTGGTAACACCAGGCGGCGCCGGTGGCGCCGACGCCGGTCTGCACCTCGTCGAGGACGAACAGCGCGTCGTGGGTGTGCGCGAGCTGGCCCATCGCGGCGAGGAACTCGGCGCGCAGATGCCGGTCGCCGCCCTCGCACTGGACCGGCTCGGCGAGGAAGCAGGCGATGTCGTGCGGATGGCGGGCGAACGCCTCCTCGGCCTGTTCGAGAGCCCGCCGCTCGGCGGCGCGCACTGCCGCGAGGCTGGTCGCCGTCACCGGGAAGGTCTGCGCGGGGCTGTCGACCCGCGGCCAGTCGAACGTCGGGAACCGGTCGGTCTTGTTCGGGTCGGTGTTGGTGACCGACAGGGTGTAGCCGCTGCGGCCGTGGAAGGCATGCCGCAGGTGCAGGACGCGGGTGCCGAGCCCGGGCGGGCGGCCGTGGGCCTCGTTGTGCCGGCTTTTCCAGTCGAAGGCGCATTTGAGCGCGTTCTCGACGGCCAGCGCGCCCCCTTCGACGAAGAACAGATGCGGCAGGCGCGGGTCACCGAGGACGCGGGCGAACGTGGCGACGAACTCGGCGTAGGCGACGGTCGCGACGTCCGGGTTCGCGGGCTTGTTGAGCGCCGCCGCGCCGAGCTCGGCGACGACACGCGGGTCGTCGGCCAGCTCGGGCGGGTTGACGCCCAGCGGGGCGGAGGCGAAGAAGCTGTAAAGGTCGAGGTAACGCTCGCCGGTGCGGGCGTCGACCAGGGTGCGGCCCCGGCTCGCTGCCAGGTCCACGACCAGGTCTAGCCCGTCCATCAGGACATGCTGTCCCAGCACCGCTGGCACGTCCTGCGGCGCGACCGGCGCCCCGCCAGGCTCGGACAGGTGCGCGACAGCGGCGGCCGAGCGGCCGAGCGGGCCCGGCGGGCGTTCCTCGGGAAGGTCGGGCACGCTGGACCGGCGGCGGGCAGCGGTGTCGGTCACGTACGCGGGCACGGCCACAGAACCTCCCCCAGGATCACGAGATCGCGGGCTAGGTGGTACCGCACCACCATCCAATGCCGGATATCTGACGGCGGATCCACCTCTGTACAGTAGATCCTTCTCCAGATCATCAATTTTGACAAATTTTTTACGCGATCAGCTCTCAAGCGACCGGCGGCGGACGAGGGACGGCGGGCGCGTCAGGACGTCAGGCCTGTCGTACCGCCCAGCCCTGTCCCATTACGGCGCGCATGTCCCGGCCCCGCCGGCGTACCCAGGCAAGCAGGGTCCCCGAGACGCCTGGGCGGCCAGCGGGTTCGGGGACGAGCCGGGAGGCGTGGTCACGGAACCAGTCACCGGGCCGGAGGGCGTAGTCGAGATCGGCGACGTCGGCGGCGTCTGGGTGTCGGTGATCGGTGTGTCCGGCGTGTCCGGCGTCGTCGGCGGGGGCGGCGCCGTCGTCCGGACGTCGGACGGCCGGGGCGGGCGGGTGGTGCGCCGCGGCGACGGCGGCGGATCCGTGGTCGGTTCGACGGACGGAGACGGCGACACCGACGGGGACAGCGACGGCGAGGACGAGGCGGAGGCCGGCGGGGTGGCGGTGAGCGAGGTCTCGCTGACCGACGGGCCCCGATCGTCGTCACCGCCCGCGCTGGCCAGCGCCAGCGCGAGGCCGACGGCGCTGGCGAGCACCACGACGACGACCACCGCCAGCAGCGCCTTCATCCTCGTCGACGGCGCGGCACGGACCACGTCGGCCTGCTGGTCACGCTCGCCGGCCCACCCCGCCGCGGCTGGGTAGTCGCGCCGTCCCGAGCCGCCCCGTCCCGAGTCACCTCTGCCCGCGCCGGAACCGCCGCCAGCCCCCGGGGCGGGGCGGATGTACGTCGGCAGGTCGGACTCCTCGGTCCAGCCGCCGCCCTGGCGGTACCGGTCATCCCGCTGCGGTTCGAACGGCTTGCGCGGTCCTTGCGCCGGGCGCTCCGGCGCCATCCGCTCCGGCGCCGTCCGCTCCGGCGCCGTCCGCTCCGGCGCCGTCCGCGGCTCGCTCGGGCCGCCCGGCCGCGACTGGCCCTGGCGTCCGCGCACCGGTGGCAGGTTCAGCGTCTCGGCCGCCGGCGACGGCCCGCCCGCCGGGCCGCGGACCGACCGGCGGGCCGGGTCACCGGCTCGTTCTGTGGGCGCATCAAGGGCTCCCGCCCCAGCGCCCGCGGCGCCCGCGGCGGCGCCGGGACGCGCGGACCAGGTCGGGGGGTCGGCACGAGGCGCGGAGGAGGGCTTGGACGCGGATCCGGACTGCGGCAACGCGGTCGCCGCCGGGGTCGGCGGCTGGCTGGCCCACTGGGTCAGGACCGTCTCGACCGCCTCGTCCGACTCCAGGGGGGTACGGATCACGCGATGCACGAGGCCGCTGACGAGGTCGGTCGCCGACGGGCGTGCCTGCGGGTCCTTCGCCAGCGCTGCGCGCACCAGGCCGGCGAGCTCGGCCGGAACGCCGTCGAGGTCCGGCTCGCCCTCCAGGATCCGGCCCATCGTCTCGACGCGGCTCGGCGTCCGGAACGGCGAGTGCCCCGCGGTCGCATAGGTGACGCAGGCGCCCCAGGCGAACACGTCCGCCGGCGGGCCGACGGTCTCGCCGCGCAGCTGTTCGGGCGCCATCCAGACGAACGTGCCGAGGCGCTGGCCGAACTGGGTCTTCGCCTGGGTGAGGTCGGGATCGGAGTCGGTGGCAGAGTCCCCGAACAGCGGCTGAGTGGTGAGCGCGACCCCGAAGTCGATGATCTTCGGGCCGTCCCAGGCGAGCACGACGTTGGCCGGCTTCAGGTCGCGGTGGACCACGCCGGCGGCGTGCGTGGCGACCAGCCCGTCGGCGAGACCCGCGGCGAAGGCGACGACGAGCCGGGAGGCCAGCGGCCCCCGGTCCGTGACCGCGTCGAGGAGGGTCGCGCCCTGGACGTACTCGGTCGCCATCCACGGCGACTCGGCCTCGGTGTCGGCCGCGACGACGGTCGCGACCGAGTTGCTCCTGATCATCTGGACGGCGCCGACCTCGCGGCGGAAGCGGGCACGGAACCGCGGGTCCCCGGCGAGCGCGGGCGTGGGGACCTTCACCGCGACCGGACGGTCGTCCGGACCGAATCCCAGGTAGACGGTGCCCATACCGCCGGAACCGAGCCGGCCGGTCGTTCGGAATGGACCGATCGCGCGCGGATCGGCGTCGGCGAGTGGTGCCAGCACGAATCCCCCAACCCCGGGGGTGGCACCACGTCGCCCAAGGCCGACGTCAACCGTGTGGAGGTGGCACCACCTGTGGACATCACCTTCTCAACAGTCGACCGGGAGTGCCGAGCATTTTGCTGACATCACGAATGTCGGTCTCGGGACATCACCCGTCTGTGCCAGCGCACTCCAGCAACGGCGAGGGCTGTCAGCGAGAACCGTCAGGGACGGCTGCCAGAAACGGCTGCCGGCGACGGCTGTCAGCGACGGCTGTCAGCGACGGCTGCCGTCCACCGCTCGGTCGGCGGGCGGGATGTCGGCCTCGTTCTGAGGACGGAAGGCCTTGCCGTCCCAGTTGTACCGGACCGGGGCGGTGCCGGACGGCCGGTCGTCGCTGTCCGTCGCGGCGTAGGTGGCGTACTCGAGGACGACGTAGGTCGGCGTCTGGTCGAGCACCTCGATGTGGCGGCTCGGCTCGACCGTGTCGGTACCGATGTACTGGCCGTTCGCGAAGACGAAGGCGAGCTGGACGGTCGCGCCGCTCCCGTCCGGGTTGCCGCCAGGGACGATCTTGGAACCGATGACCGCGTTGAGGTCGCGGGTGCGGTCGAACGTGCTGAGGTCCGCCTGGTAGCCCTTGCCGTCGACGATCGCGTCGACCTCCTGCGCGGTCAGCAGGTGCGGGGTCGTCGGCACGGTGGCGGGCGTACCGCCCTGCGCGCCCGACACCGTCCCGCCACCGTTCGACGGCCCGCCACCGGTCGACGGCCCGGTGGACGCGGCGGAGCCCGGCGTGACCAGGACACCTGACGTCGAGGTCGCCACGTTCGGCGAACCGTCGCCACCACGGTTCGCGAGCGCCAGCGCGGCGGCCACCGCCCCGCCGATCAGCAGGACGAAGGCCGTCGCGAGCACGACGGTGCCGACCGGCCTGCGCCGGCGCGGCGACGGGCTGGGAGCGGGCCGCGGGGCCGGCTGCCGGAACCAGTCGCGCGGCACGCCGTCGACCTGTTGGCCCGAGTCCCGGTATCCCGGGCCGCCGTAACCGCCGCCGTAGCCACCACCGTTCCCACGGGCCGGGTGTCCCTCGGTGCCGGGCCGTGCGCCGTGGGCCGGCACCGGCGTCGTCGGGCCGTAGGCCGGCCACGGCGGCGGCGAATGCTGGTGGCCCGCGGGCGGGTACGGGCCGGGCGGGGTCGAGTACGGCGACCCTGGCCCGCCCGCGGGGCCGGGCGGTGGGCTGGGCAGCTCCCAGAGGTTGGCGAGCGCGCTCGCGTACCGGTCGTCGCCCGCCACCCTGGTCGCCGCGCCCGCCGCGAGACCGTGCAGCAGCCGGTCGCGCAGGTCGACGGCCGACGGCCGGCGTGCCGGGTCCTTCTCCAGCGCGGCGCGCACCATCGGCAGCAACGACGCGGGCACGCCGGCCAGGTCCGGCGGCTCGCCGAGGATCTTCAGGGCGATCGCCTGCGGGTTGTCGGCATGGAACGGCGCCCGGCCGGCCGACGCGTATGCGACGCAGGCACCCCAGGCGAAGATGTCGGCCGCCGGGCCGGCGCGCTCGCCGCGCAGCTGCTCGGGGGCCATCCAGACGATCGTGCCGACAAGCATCCCGGTGCTGGTGTGCTGGGTCGTGCCGGAGGCGCTGGCGACCCCGAAGTCGATGACCCGGGGACCGTCCCAGGCCATCAGGATGTTCGCCGGCTTCAGGTCCCGATGCACGACGCCGACGGCGTGGATCTCCACCAGTGCCTCGACGAGCCCGACAGCGAGCCCGGAGACCAGCCGCTCCTCGAGGCCGCCCCGGGCCGCGACCGCCTCCGCGAGGCTCGCGCCCTCGACGTACTCGGTCGCCATCCAGGGCCGCCGGCCGTCGGTGTCGGCGTCGAGGACGGCGGCGACGGCCCGGCCACGCACCCGGCGGGCGGCGTCGACCTCGCGCCGGAAGCGGCCCCGGAACTCCTCGTCGCCCGCCAGTGTCGGCGAGGGAACCTTCACCGCCACCGCCTTGTCGGACGGCGAGAAGCCGAGATAGACGGCGCCCATGCCGCCCCGGCCGATCAGGCTCTGGATGCGGTAGGGCCCGATCTCGCGCGGGTCGTCGTCACCCAGCGGCGTCAGCACGCGTGCTCGTCTCCTCCCCGGAGTGGCCGGAGCCCGAAAGCGCCGGAGGCCCGAAACACCGGTCCCGGAGGCGCCGCGGCCCTCGGCGCGCCCGTGCCGCCCCGGCTTCGGCTGCTCGGCGGTAGTGCCTGTGCGGTGATACCTGCGCCGGTCGCGCCCGGGCGGTGACGCTTCGACGTCGCCACCACACGTGCTGCCACCGGACGCTTCGGCCGCCGTCGGCGCCCGCGGCAGGTCACGCCGGTCCGTCGCCTTCGCACCCCAATGTCCGTACCCCATTGTCACCCGACGCGACCCTTCGCCCGTCGGCGACGCCGGACACAAGGCTACGCGATCATGCTCGCCAGGATGCCGGCCGAGACGGCGACCTCGCGAGAGATGTGCCGCCTCCTCGGGGTCTTGGGCCCGTGTCGGGTGGCCGGCGATCCACCGAAGGGCAACCGTGGCGCCCGGCGGGGCGAGAGCGGGCGCATACCGCGGGCCGCGCGGAGCGAACGACGGAGGGCGCGGCCGGCGCCATGGGAGCGATGTGCCAACCTAGGACTTCTAAGGAGCCAAAGGGTACGCGAGGATGATCTATCTTCACGCATCCGGTGGCCTTGCCCCGGGGTGGGCAGGTGGCGTTCGCGCCCTCGACCGCGCCGCGCACCACGTGCCCCGGCCGGCCGCCCTCACGCGGCCGGCGCCCAGCTGGCGCACGGGCGCCCGGGCAGCCCAGGGCACAGGTGGAGGCACGCGGAGAGGGTCTGGTGGATGTCGGGTGAGAGGCCGGGTGGGCGCGATGACGGGCGGCCCGGTGACCGGCTCACGGGCGGCCAGGTCGGCATCCTGCTCACGCTCATGGCCGAGGCCAGGCCGCTGCCGAACCCGGAGCTGGCCGCCCGGTTCCGGCAGTCGCTCGACGGTGCCGACCGCCGCCTGCTCAACAGCCTCGGACTGGTCACCAGCCGCCGCGTCGGCCGCTCCTACGTCCACGAGCTGACCGCCGCGGGCTGGTCCCGCTGCCGCCAGGAGCTGCGCGCGCCCTCGTCCGGCCGGGGCGCGGCCGTCCCGCCCGGTGCCGTCCAGGCCCTGCTCGCCGCCCTCGGCCGCCACCTCGACCTCGCCGGCCTGGACCTGCGCGACCTCTTCCGCCCGCCGCCTACCGACACCCAACAGCCCCATGCCCCAAGCGGCGCCCGCACCGCGGATGGCGCCCGCACCGCCGATGGCGCCCGCACTGTGGATGGCGCCCGCATCGACGCGGTGCCGCCGGGCGGGGACGAGCCGCCGCAGGACGAGGCCGAACGGCGCATCAGGTCGGCCTACGGGACGCTGGCCCGCTGGCCGGGGGACTGGGTGCGGCTGGCGGCGCTGCGCCCGCTGCTGGGCCCGGACCTCCCCCGGGTCGCCGTCGACACGGCGCTGCGCCGGATGAACCGCGGGCCGGGGGTGACCGTCGCGCCAGACGAGGACCAGAAGGTGCTGACGGGCGCGGACCGGCGCGAGGCTGTCGAGATCGGCGGCCAGGCCAAACATCTGATCATGGTCGAGGGCTGAGCGGATGGAGGGCTGAGCGGATGCCGGCACCCGCCGAGCGCGACGCCTTCGCCGCGCTCAACCTGAACTGGATCCGCACCGCCGACGGCGTGTGGACGCCGTCCCCCGTGCACGTCGACGGCCTGCACGCGGACACCGTCCGCTCGCTCGTCGAGGCGGTCCGGGACGCAGCCACCAGCCCGGAGGACAACCCGCCGGGGCTGGTCGTGCAGGGCCAGGCCGGCGCGGGCAAGACGCACCTGCTCGGCTGGGTCCGCGAGCAGGTGCAGGCGGCCGGCGGCTACTTCTTCCTCGTCGGCCCGCTCGGCGGCGCCGCACCGTTCTGGGAGAGCGTCATCGGCGCGATCGTCGACGGCCTGACCCGCCCGGTCGACGGCGGCGAGACCCAGCTGCGGGCATTCCTGCGCCGGCTCGCGGCCATCGTCGGCGCCTCACCGGCGATCACCGATGCGATCACCGGCCGGATCCCGCTGGAGCCGGTCCACCTGAAGGACCTCGTCGTGGCGCTGCGCAGCCACGACCGCCGCCTCGGCGGCGACTGCCAGGACACCCTGCGGGCACTGGTGCTGTTCGGCTCGGACGACCTCGACGACGAGGACGTCGGGCGCGGCTACCTCCAGTCGATGGAGGAGCAGTTCCCGAACGAGCGGGCCGAGCGCGGCATGCGCGCGCCGGCCAAGCCCGCGACGGAGATCGTCCGGGAGCTGTCCAGGCTGCTCGCGCTCACGGGTCCGACCGTGATCGCCGTCGACCAGATCGACACGGCCACCGCGGAGTCCCACCTGCCCCACGAGATGAGTCCGGGCGTCGGTGGCGTCGGTGGCGGAGGTGGCGGAGGTGGCGGAGATGAGCCGGGTGGTTCCGGCGGGGCCGCCGGAGCGGCCGGAGCGGCCGCCGGCGGCGCGCCGGACGACGACCTGCCCGGCGCGGGCGGGCCATGGGTGAGCCCGATCGTCAACGAGGTGGCCGACGGGCTGCTGGGGCTGCGCGACTTGACCAGTCGGACACTGTGCCTGCTCGCCTGCCTGCCGATCACCTGGGACCTGATCGCCACCCAGGCCGTCCGCTCGGTGCGCGACCGGTTCCGGGTCGTCAGCCCGCTGGGCGTCATCGGCGCCGGCGAGCTCGCCGAGCAGCTGGTCACCCGACGGTTCGCCCAGCGCTACCAGGCGATCGGGTTCACCCCGCCGTACCCGACCTGGCCGGTGCGGCCCGAGGCGCTGCGCGCCGCCGGCGACTACACGCCACGGGCGCTGCTGCAGCGCATCGACGCCCATCTGCGTGCCTGCCTCGCCTCGGGCCGCTACGTCGAGCTGTACCCGTTCGACGACGTCCTGGACGACGCCGGCCCCGTCGCGTCGGCCGGGTCAGCGGCAGGCACAGCCATCGCGACGGCGACAGCGACACGGACGACGACAGCGACAGCGACACGGACAGCGGCGGAGACACGGACAGCGGCGGGGACGACGACAGGCACGGCGACGGCTCCCGTGGCGTCCCACGCTCCCGCGGCCACGACGGCGGCGGCGCCGATCTCCGTCGGCGGCGGCGCGATCATGGTCAGCGACGGGGCGGCGGCCGAGGCGTTCGACCTGGACGATCCGGCCGGCCGACGGCTCGTCGTCGGCTTCGCCGAGCTCGACGTCGCGTGGGCGCGGCTGCGCGCCGGCGCCCCGGGACTCGAGGCACTGGCCGACCGGGACGAGGACGAGATCATCCCCGGCCTGCTCGCCGCCGGCCTGGACGCCTGGATGGCCGAGCTCGGCCCGGCGGGCGCCGCCTTCGGCCAGGACCCGCTACCGAGCGCCAAGCCGGCGCTGCACGCGCGGCTGCGCCGCGTCCTCGACGAGACCACCGGCGACGAGGCCCACTGGTCGTTCCGCGCGATCCTGACCAGCCACCCGGGCACGGCGCTGACCAGGCTGAACAGCGCGTGCACGATGGCCGGGATCGCGACCGGCATCGGCGCCGGCGAGGGTGGCCGCGTCCGCCGGCGCGACCGGGGCCTCGCCGGGCTCGACGGCGTGCCGGCGGGACGGCGGTCGCTCGTCGTGCTGCGCACCGCCGAGTGGAGCAAGGGCGCGAAGACCCAGGACGCGGTGGCCGCGTTCGAGCGGGCCGGCGGCCGCACCCACGTCCTGCTCGACGAGGACGTCCGGACGTTCGCGGCGCTGTGCCAGCTCCTCGACGGCCGGCATCCGGCGCTGCGCACCTGGCTGTCCGCCCGCCGCCCGGCGAGCTCCACGGCGCTGCTCGCGGCCACGCTCGGCCCGGTCTACCGCGAGCTGGCCCCGGAGCCCGGCAGCTACCCGCCGGTCGTCGGCGCCCCCGCGACGCCGGCCGCCCCCAGCCCGATCGTGGTCACGGCAACCCGGCCCCCACGGGCTCCGGCGCTCCCGCCGGTGCCGACGGTTCCGGTGCCGACGACCCTGGTGCTGTCGTCCCCGCCGTCCGTCTCCTCCGTGGCCTCCGTCTCCTCCGTGGCCGCCGCGCCGGCGGCGACGGTCCGCGCGCCGGTCCCGGTCACCGCGAGGGATCTCGGGGATCTCACGGTCACGCCGGTCACGCGGGAGACGCCTACGGCCGCGTTGGCTGTGCCCACGCCGGAACACTCGCTCCTCCCGGCGCCGAAGGCCCCACCCGCGGGGGAGCCCGCGGTGGCCACGACGGCCGAGCCGGCGCCGCTGACCGAACCGGCGCCGCTGACCGGGCCCGTGCCAGCCGCCGAGCCCGTCGCGATCTCAGCCCCCCAGCGGCTGGTGCCGGCGGCGATGCCGCTGGAGGCGGGACTGGTGCCGCTGCCACCGCCCATGCCGCCGCCCGCCGCAACACCGGTAACGCCCTTGGCACCGGCAACGCCGCCGGTCATCGCCGTGCCGACACCCGAGCTGGCGGCGCAAGCGACTCAGGCGGAGTCAGCCCTGGCGCCACCGGCCCCTTCCGCGGCGTCCGCGCCGCCGGTCGCGCCGGCATCGGTTCCATCGCCGCAGGTTCCGCCGAGGCCCATGCCACCGCCCGTCGCACCAGCACCCCCAGCGGCAGCGGCGCCACCGGCCATGCCGCCACCACCCGTCACGCCGCGGCAACTGGTTGCCTCGCCGTCCCCGGTCGCATCGCCACCGCCGGTTGCGACGACATCACCGGCGCTCGCGGCCATGACGGCGTCGCCCGACCCGCTGCCATCGCCACCGGCCGCCGCGGAGCCGCCGCAACCACGGACGCCGCTGGCATCGACGGCGCCACTGACGACCCCTGCACCGCCGCCCGCGGACCGGCCGGTGCCGCCGTCGGGCGAACCGCTCGCCCAGCCGGCACAGGCCTCGTCCGCCGCCCGGGCCCCGTCGCCGGCCACCCGGTCCGGGTTCGTCGAACCGACAGAGCCCGCGGACCTGCCTCACGCCACGCAGCCAGCGCCGGTCCGGACAGCGTGGGGAGGCCGTCCGGACGAGGAGATCCACGACGCGGCGTCCTCGCCGCTGCTGGTGCCAGTGTTCGTGCCTGGCGGGCCGCCAGGCGCCGCGCCGGCGGTGCCGTCGTCGGAGACTGACGCGACCCTGTCGGCCGATGCCACGGTGTCGACTGACGCCACGGTGTCGGCCGATGCCAGGGTGCCCGCCGATGCCACCGTGGCAGCCGGAACCACGGTTCCAGCCGATACGGCGACGCTCGCCGACGCCACGACCCCCCAAACGACGACACCCGACACGACAACCGCCGCGGCAGGGCCCGCCATCGCGGCGACCGGCGGAACGCCCGACGCGCCGTTGCTGGTACCCGTGGTGCTGCCTGGCATGCCGGACGCGGCAGCGCGACCGGGCGCCGCCGAACCGTGGTCGGCGCCCCCGCCGCCGGCGACAGGTCCTCGGCCCGCAGCCAGCCCGGAGCCGGCCGGGTCGCAGGTCGGTGTCGCTCGGCTGATCCCAATCCCCATCCCGGCCACGGGTCCGGCGGCCGGCACGCCAGCCGCGCCGGCCGAGCCAGTCGCGCCGGCCGAGCCCGCGACGGCGACGGCGACGGCGACGGCGACGGCTAACCCAGTACGGGCGGCCGCTCCCCCTGCTACGGCCACGACATCCTGGCTGCCGCCCGGCGGGCGCCCGTCGATCCTGGACGGCAACGGAGCCGCCGGTCATGCCCTGCCGGGCGCTCCCATCGTCGCCCGGTTGGTGCCCGTGACCGGTCCCGCGAGGTCCAGCCCTGCCGAGCCGGTCCAACCGGTCCGGCCGGTCCAGCCGCCCGGGCGGACCGCGCCGGCTGCGCCGATCAATCCAGCCAGGCCGGATGAGCGGGCGATACCCTCGCCGACGCCGACGCCGACGCTGCGCCTGGCGCCGGCCGCGTCCGGACTGACCCGGCCGACCCTTGTCTCGCCCGCCGGGCCGGTGCCACCCGGTGGCGGTAGCAGGTCCACGGGTCCTTTCGAGCCGGCGGTGGCGGCGCCGGCGATGGGCGGCGCGCCGTCCGCGAACGGTGCTCACCCCCACCACGCGGACGCCGGCGCCGAGGTCGGCGACCCGGACGGTGACCCGGGCGAGACGGTGACGATCGCAGTGACCGGGACACCGCCGGCCGCCGTGCGGCTGCGGCTCGCGGCGCTGCGCCGGCACACAGTGATCGTCGCCGGCTCCGGCACCGGGAAGACCGTCCTGCTGCGCCGGCTGGTCGAGGAGTGCGCGCTGCGGGGCGTGTCCTCGGTCGTGCTCGACCCGACGGGCGAGCTGGCGCGGCTGGGCGACGCCTGGCCGTCGCCGCCCGCGCTGGGCTGGGGCCGCGGCGACGCGGACCTTGCCGGCGAGTACCACAGGACCGTCGACGTCCTCGTGTGGACGCCGGGCCGCGCCGACGGCCAGCCGTTGCGCCTGGCGCCCGGCGACGGCGCCGCGGCGACCAGCGCCGACGAGCTGCTGACGCCGGCGCCCGGGCGGCGGGCCCGGGTGTCGGTGGTCAGCCTCGTCGGGCTCGCGACGGACGAGCAGCGGCAGGCCTTCGTCGACGAGCTGCAGCGAGCGCTGCTCGACTGGGCCGGCAGCCGCCCGGCGGGTGGCCGGCGGCTCACCGGGCTACTCGTGCTCGACGAGGCCCAGGCGTTCGCGTCCGCCGGGCCGGCGACGCCGTGCACGGACAGCACGCTCGCCCTCGTCGAGGCCGCCGGCACGGCCGGGCTGGGCCTCGTGTTCGCGACGCAGTACCCGACGGGCCTGCATCCGCGGGTCGCCGCGGCCGCGGCGACGCTGTTCCTCGGCCGGATGAACGCGCCGGCCCACATCGACGCGGCTCGCGCACTGGCGGCGGCCCACGGCGGCGAGGCGCCGGAGATCAGCCGACTCGGTGTCGGCGAGTTCTACGCCGCCAGCGACGACCTGCCCGTGCAGCGGGTGAGCACCCCGCTGTGTCTCACCCACCATCCTGGCTGGCCGCTCCCGCCCGCCGAGGTCCTGGCCCGCGCCCGCCGGCCCTAATGACCCGAGGCGGCACCCCCCGGCTGACCGACGCGACGTCTTCGTCGCCCGGCAGTCTGGCCATTTAAGCTACGCGCAGATAATCTATGCACAGATCAATGACTACCGATAGGGGCGCTCGATGTGGAGCTATGAGCACAGCGTGGTGACGACGGCGCCGGCCGCCATGGTGTGGCGCCTGTGGGTGGACGTGCCGAGCTGGCGGACCTGGAACGCCGACATCGAGGAGATCCAGATCAGCGGGCCGTTCGCGGTCGGCAGCGAGATCGTGATGAACCCGCACGGCGACAACCCGGTGCGCCTGCGGCTGGCCGAGGTCGTCGAGCCGGAGCTGTTCGTCGACGAGGCCGACCTCCGGGACGTCCTGGTTCGCACCACCCACCGCGTCAACCCGGTCGACGGCGAGCGCAACCAGGTCACGTACCGGATGGAGATCAGCGGCCCGGCCGCCGACGAGGTCGGGCCCCAGGTCGGCCCGATGATCACGGCGGACTTCCCGGAGACGATGACCGCGCTGGTCCGGCTCGCCGAGGCCAGCGTACGGACAGGAGTACAGGCAGGAGCGGAGGTGACGGCGTCGTAGCCGCGAACCGCGCGACAATGGCCGCACCGATGGCCGAGCCTCGCCGCCGTCGGCATGGCGGCCAGTAGGAACGGATGGAAGGTCAGCGGACGAGCGTGGCGCTGCATCCCAGTGAGAGTCCCGGGTTCCTGCTGTGGCATGCCACGCTGCGCTGGCAGCGTGCCGTCGCCGCGGCCCTGGGCCCGCTCGACCTGACCCACGTCCAGTTCGTGCTGCTCGCGTCCGTGTGGTGGCTGAACTCGCAGGGCGAGCGGCCCAACCAGCTGGCGGTCGCCGAGTACGCCGGAACGGACGTGAAGATGACGTCGCAGGTGCTGCGCACGCTGGAACGCAACGGCCTGGTCGACCGCGAGACCGACCCCCGGGACACCCGCGCGAAACTGATGCGGATCACCGAACGGGGGGGCGAGCTGGCGCCACGCGCGGTCGCCGTCGTCGAGCAGGTCGACGCCGAGTTCTTCCGCCCGGTTCCCGACGACGAGGCCATCCACCTGCTGCGGCGGCTGACCGGCCAGACCGGTGGATCCGGTCACTGACGCCCGTTGGGGCTGGGAGATCACAGATCGCCCAGCCCCAACCCCAGCCCCGGCCCCGCTCGGCCCGACGCCTGACCAGGCCGGTCAGGTGGTCGATCTCCCAGACGATCGTTTCGGTGCGTCAGCTCTGGATGAACTCGCAGCTCACGGCGGTCTCGACGTTCTTGCAGGTGTCCGAGCCGCCGCCGGCGTCGATGAAGTCGGTACCCGCGCCGCCGTTGAGCGCGTCCGAGCCGCTGCCGGACGTGATCGAGTCGTTGCCCGGGCCGCCCATCACGGACAGCGGCTGGTTCGGCAGCCCACCGTTGCCGGTCACCGTGTCGGCCCCGTCGCCGAGGCAGATCGCCACGCCGGTGAGGCCGGGCCCGACCCGGACGACGTCGACCCCTTCCAGGGCGTCGACGACGGTGTTACTGGTCGTCACGGTCAGGGTGTCGTTCCCGCTGGTCCCCGTCAGCGTCACCGTACGTGCTGCTCCGGTGAACTGGTCCACGCAGGTGCCGGCGGCCAGCGCCGGCGCGGCGAGGCCACCGACGGCGCCGGTGGTGGCGAGGACGGCCGCCGCGGCCCCGAGGGCGAACCGGCGGGAGGTCGGACGCAGGATGTTCACGGTCTTCTCCTTCCGACACCGGCTACGGATGTGTTATCCGGTGTCTACGGAGAGTTCGCATGCCAGGCAGAGCCGGATCGAAAGTGTCCGCCTGGCGACAATCTGCGTTCAGGCGCGGGTCGCGGTCACACGTGCGTCCCGGCCAGCGCCGCCAATCGTCCCAGCAGCTCACCCAGCGCGGTCCGGACCTGCCCGTCGCCGACCAGCCCATCGGGCCCCACGGCCTCGCGCCCGACGGAGATCCGGACCGGTCCGCCGGTCACGACGACGGCGCCGACATAGCCCAGCACGGTCGCCAGCGCCGCGTCCGCTCCGCCGCCGCGACCCTCGGCAGCCACGTTGACCCAGGCGACCGGCTTGCCGTAGAGCTCGCCGCTCCCGACCGTCCAGTCGAGCAGGTTCTTCAGGCTGCCCGGCAGCGATCCCGCGTACTCCGGGGTGCAGAACAGCACGGCGTCCGCCGCGCCCACCCGGCGCCGGAGCTCGGCCACGGCCGGATGTACCGGCTCGTGGTCGCCGGGCACGAACGCCGGCAGCTCGACCAGGCCGTCGTAGAGCTCGGCGACGACCCCGTCGGGCGCGACGGCCCGCGCGGTGCGCAGCGCAGCCGTGTTCGTCGAACCCTCGCGCGTGCTACCGGACACGAGCAGGACTCTCGCCTCGACACCCACCGCCGTGCTCCTTCGCCTCAGGGAGCGCGACTGCTCCCGCAAGGTCAACACGATCACGGCGCTCGTTACTCCGGCCTCTCCGTACTAGATGGCGCCGTAGCCCAGCTCCTCGATCTCGGCGGCGGCCTCGCGCACACGCCCGGCCGGCTGGCCGTCGAAGGCGAACGTCCAGACGCCGACGCGGCCTCCGTCGACTGCCACGGCGTCATCCGGAGTGCCGCGGCCGACCTGCTGGCCCACGCCCAGCGGGCCGGAACCGCCCGCCCGGACCTGAGCCCCGACGACCTGGTCCAGCTCGTCGTCGGCATCGCGCTCGCCACCGCCCGCCGCGACGACGCCGACCAGGCCGGCCGGCTGCTCACGCTGGCCCTCGACGCCGTGTACGGGGCGCCGCGCGGCGGTCAACGCCCGGCGGCCACCACCGACGCGGGCAGTACGGCGACCTGAGACTGGTGCACGGTCGGGGTCTCGAGCTGGTCCGCCGCGGCGCACGCGAGCTGGCCGTAGCCGAGCACTCCGTCGAACAGGCGGCGGTCGAACGGCGGTTCGGCGAGGACGTAGCCGGTCACACCGGCGGGGGCGTCCCGCCGGTGGAGTGAGCACCAGCCAGTCGAGGGCGGGCGCCAGGCGGCGCAGCGCCGGCAGCTCGCGGGCGTGCGCACGCGCGAACGGCAACAGGAACGGCGGGAAGACGGCGGGGTCATCCATGACCGTCCGCCCGTCGGCCATGGTCAGAGTGGCGAACAGGCCGATCGTGATCAGCCGGGTGGCCGGTGACGTGCGCACCGCACCGGCGACCCCGGTGACGACGTGCTCGTAGAACGCCTCGTCGAAGCCGTCGAACGTGGACGGCGGCGCGCCATGACCCTGCGCCGGGGCGGCAGGGCGAACCCGCGGCGAGACAGGCGGACGTGAGCCAGATCCAACGCCTCCCCACCGGGAGCGAAACTCGCTCCACGGACCGCCACGTGTTCGCCCTGTCGAGTCCACGGCGGTCGACGAGAGGTTCCGGAGTCGGCTACGGTCCGATCACCGGGGAGGGGACCCCAAGCGCCGGCTGTCCGCGGCGCGCTGGCCAGGAGGCTCTCGTCGGTGTCCCCTTCTTCTGTCGCCGCCGGACCGTTGCGGCGCGCGCTACTCGGCGTGGTGACGGTTGCCGTCACCGCTGCGGTCATCACCGGCTGCCAGCCGTCGTTCGGCGGCAGTCCGGACCGGCCGGCCCAGACCAGCACCGCATCCCCGGCGCTATCCCCCGCGCTGTTGTCATCGGTACCGGTACCGATGACGACGACGACAGCCCAGACTGGGCCCTCGGCCAGCGGTAGCCCGGCAACGGCAACGGCCTCGCCCGCACGCCCGGCCAGCCCGGCGGCGACGCCGAACCAGCCGACGACGCCCCCGACATCGACGCGGCCCACGACCACGTCCGCCTCCGGTCCGGCGCCGGTGGGCGCCGGACGTATTCGGCCCGGCGTCGTCTACGCCGGCCTGGGGACGTACTACGGTGCGGACGGCCGCGGCAACTGCGAGTTCGACCGCCTGTCCGACCCGGCCATGCCGGTGGTCGCGATGAACCGCCTGGACTACGAGAACGCCCGTGCCTGCGGCGCCTACATCGAGGTGACCGGGCCGGGCGGGAGCACGGTCGTGAAGGTCACCGACCAGTGCCCGGAGTGCGAGGCCGGCCGGCTCGACCTGAGCCGGGAAGTGTTCGAGCGGATCTCGGGCGGCCTGCCGGGACTGCCCACAGTCACCTGGCGGCTGGTCAGCCCTGCGAGCATCGGCTCCATCCAGTACCAGGTCAGGGACGGGGCGTCGCAGTACTGGCTGGCCATCCAGGTCCGCGAGCATCGCAACCCGATCGCCTCGCTGGAAGTGCGGGTGAACGGGTCGTGGGTCGCGCTGGGACGCGAGGAGTGGAACTACTTCGTGGCGCCGCACGGGCTTGGTCCCGGGCCGTTCACTGTCCGGATCACCGACGTGTACGGCCAGCAGCTCGTCCACACGGTGAACCTGGCGCCCGCGACCATCCAGACCACCAACAGCCAGTTCGCCCAGCACTGAGGACGGTCACCGCACGGCGGAATCCGTGGCCTCGTAGCGGACCGCGCGCAGCGGCCGCAACCGCGGCCCGGCGGGGCGGCGGCGTTGGACGGGCAGCTCCACCAGGTAGTACGACGCGGCGGCCAGGGCCACGGAGATGACGCCCGCCACCAGAACCGCCGGCCACCGGCCGAAGGCGCGGGTCAGGTCCTTGCCCCAGTGCGCGACCACGGGGAAGTGCCAGAGGTAGAAGCCGTAGGAGATCCGGCCGAGCCAGGCGAGCGGCGGGGCGGCGAGGGCGCGGAACAGCCAGCTCGTCCTCGCCCCCTGCTCCACGGCGAGGACGACGGCGCCAGCGAGCAGCGCGACGACGGTGTAGCCGCCGTAGGACAACGAGGTCGGCCCGGGGCCCCAGGCGCTCGGCGCGGTCAGCGTCGCCACCGCGAGCAGACCAAGCGCGGCCGTGCCCACCAGGGGCAGGAGCGGCGTCGCGCGGTCGAGGCGACGCTGCCAGGCAGACGCCGGCGCGACCTCACCGTGCGCCCCGTCCCCGGGTCGGGCGGCCCGCAGCCCGGCGGCCAGCGCGCAGCCGACCAGCAGCGCGTCCGCGCGGGTGTCCAGAGCGAAATAGGTCCGCGTCCCCGGCGCTCCGGACGCGACCAGCAGGTAGCGCCACAGCGCCACGGCGCCGACCCCGCAGACCAGGACGGCGGGCAGCCGGCGGGCCAGCCACCGCCGGCGGCACAGGAGGATCAGCAGCAGCGGCCAGAGCAGGTAGAACTGCTCCTCCAGCGACAGCGACCAGGTGTGCCCCAGCCAGCCAGCCCCCGTGCTCTGGCTCACCACCTGGGCGTAGTTGTTCACGTACAGCATCGACGAGGCCAGGCTGTCGAGGAACTCGTCCCGCTCACCGGCCGTGCCGATCCCGAGCACCACGACCCACGTGAAGCCGACGAGGGCCAGCAGCCAGAAGGCGGGCATCAGACGGTAGGCCCGCCGGGTGTAGAAGCGGGTGAGTGACACGCCGCCGGTCCGGTCCCGTTCGGCCAGCAGCTGTCCGGTGATCAGGAATCCGCTGAGCACGAAGAACACGTCGACGCCCAGGTAGCCGCCGGGCAGCGCGTCCAGGTGGAACACGAGCACGCACAGCACCGCGAGCGCCCGGACGCCGTCCAGCGCCGGGTTGTAGCCTCCCTGCCGTGCCGGGCCCGATCCGCGGGTTCCGGTCGTCGTGGCGGCTCGCTCCGCGGGCCGTTCGGCGACGCGTCCCGCGACCGGTCCGCCGGGCCGTTCACGGGTGGCCGTCGCACCGGCCGAAGCGGACAGCCGGGTGGCCGGGCGCTGCCGGCCGGGCAGCCGCGGGGGCGACGGGTCCACGAGCAGCGTGGCCGTCCGGCGCTCCCCGGCCGCCGGCCGGCCGCGTGCCGTCGCTTCGACGCCACCGTGCCCTGATCTCGCGCCGGGTCCGTACTCAGCCATCCGCACTCCCCTCGGAAACTGTCGGCCTGCCCTCCTCCTGGCGGTTTGCACCCTTCTATCCGGCCAACCTGGGGGTTCGCTGTCAGCCAGACCTGGCGACCATGCGCAGTGAATCTCACCGTGAGCAATCGACAAGCTACCCATCGAACCCATCGGCGCCCACTCGACAGGGCAGCCCGACGGGCGGAGCCAACGCCATCCCACCTGCGCCGGGTGACCCGGCCGGCCGATGTCGCCAGCCTTCGGTCCTGACGGCCGGCACGCGCCAGGCCGCCGACACCGTCGAGCGCACCATCGAAAGCACCGTCGAAAGCACCGGCCTACGCCGCCCTCGGCCGACCGAGGAGGCGCCCGACTCCAGGAGGAATTCCGTGCCCCGAAGCCGCCGGCCGCTGATCGTGACCGTGCCCACCGAGGAGCTGCACGAGGCCCTGGCCACCACCCCCGAGGCCGACGTGCTGGTCTGGGACCTGGCCGGCGCGCCTCCCCGGCCGGACATCGACCTCGTCGTGGCGCCCTACATGGCCGACCCAGCCGCGCTTGCGGCGCTCGACGGCCTGCGCCCGCTCCTGGTACAGAGCCAGTCGATCGGCTACGAGGGGGTCAGCGCCGTGCTACCGCCCGGATTCACCTTCAGCAACGCCGCGGGAGTCCACGAGGCGTCGACGGCGGAGCTGGCCGTCGGGCTGATGATCGCGAGCCAGCGGCGGCTGCCCGCCCTGGTACATGCCCAGGCGGACCACCGGTGGGCGCACGCGGGGTCGCGGTCGCTGGCGGACTCCCGGGTGATCGTCATCGGGCAGGGCGGCGTCGGGCGGGCGATCGTCAGCCGCCTGGTGCCCTTCGAGGTCGACGTCGTCCGCGTGGCGACGACGCGGCGCGCGGACGCGGACGGCGTCGTCCGGGCGGTCGACGAGCTGTCGGGGCTGCTGCCCGACGCGGACGTCGTCACGCTCGCCGTTCCGCTCAGCGCGGGCACGGCCGGCCTGGTGAACCGGGAGTTTCTGGCCGCGATGAAGCCGGGCGCGCTGTTGGTGAACGTCGCGCGCGGCCGGGTGGTCGTCACCGAGGACCTCGTCGAGGCGGTCCGAGCCGGCCGCGTCCGCGCCGCGCTCGACGTCGTCGACCCGGAGCCGCTGCCGCCGGAGCATCCCCTGTGGAGCCTGGACGACGTCCTGCTCACGCCCCACGTCGGCGGCCACAGCACCGCGATGCGCCCACGCGTCGTCGCCCTGATCCGCCGTCAGATCGAGGCCCTCGGGGCGGGCCGGCCCCCGCACAACGTCGTCATTCCGGCCCGGACCTAGTTCGCGCCGATCGGTCAGTCCCGGACGACATCCTCGACAGCGGAGGCCGTAGCCGCACGGCGAAGCCATCGGTCCAGCTGGCTGGTGTCGACGCAGGCCAGAATCCGCTCACGCACCGGCCGAACGGCGACATACCGCACCGCTAGATCAGAGAGAGACGGAGGGAAGCTCCGGGCTTGACCTCGGTCGGGCGACGGCATTGGTTGGAGCCGTGGTCGAGATGAATGTGGCGCAACGGATGTGGCGGCTGTTCGAACCCGTGCACGCGGTCACCTATTTCGCGCCGGCGAGCCTCGCGGCGTGGGAAGGTGCCGGGCTGCGGGGATACTGGCGCGGATACTTCGCCGGACGGGCCGCGCCGCTCGGGCCGGTCGAGGCGGGTCCGGTCGTCGGGGCCTTCTTCGGGTTCGCGCCCGCGATGGTGGCCAGGGCGCTGCCGGACGTCTGGACCCGGATCTCCCCCGAGAAGGCGCTCGCGGTCCGGCTCGACGGCGCCCGGGCGGCGCTCGGCCCCCTCGTCGGCGGCCTCGGCGCGGACGGGCTCGCCGAGCTGGCCGCGCTGCTGCGGTCGGCAGCCGAGCGCGTTCCGGTCTCCGGGAGGGTGCTCGGCGCGGCGAACGCCGCCCTGCCCTGGCCCGACGACCCGCTCGGTGTCCTGTGGCAGGCCACCACCGTCCTGCGGGAGCACCGCGGCGACGGGCATGTCGCCGCCCTGGTCACCGCCGGCCTCGACGGCCCGGAAAGCCTCGCCTGGCGAGTCAGCCGAGGCGGCACCGACCGCGCCTTCTACCAGCAGATCCGCGGCTGGACCGACGCCGAGTGGGACGCCGCCGCCGACCGCCTGCGGACCCGCGGCTGGCTGGACGCCGCCGGCCAGCCGACCGCGGCGGCGCTGGCCGCCGCCGGCGACCTGGAGGCGACGACGGATCGGCTCGCGAGCCCGCCGTGGGACACCCTCGGCCCGGCCGCCGTCGACCGCGCCGACGTGCTGCTGGCCCCGGTGGCCGAAGCCGCCGCCGCGCTGCTGATGTGGCCGAACCCCGTCGGCATCCCGGACCCGCGCGAGTCGCGTACGGGCTGACGCGCCAGCGCGCCGCCCCGTCCTCTCGGCGGCTTGCCGCCCCGTCGTGGCCAACGGGTCCCCGGGGCGGTCCACGGAGCGGAAGTCTCGCGCAGGCGCCGCCTCTGGCCGCGCGGACGGCAGGAGAGTCGCGGCTGCGGGGAAAACGCGCTGGTCAGTCGACGAGGGCCACGGCGCGGACCGGGAAGGTGCCCATCCCACGGACCGGTGCCGGCAGCACCGTCAGCCGGACCTGTCCGTGCCCCGTGTCGGGAAGCGCGTCGAGCGCGGTGAGATGCTCGACGATCGGGATCCCGGCGCCGAGCAGGTGATGGTGGGCGGGGCGGCTGCCGTCGGTCGCGTCGTCGATGTTGAGCGAGTCGATCCCGACCAGCAGGACCCCGGCCGTGACCAGCCGGTCGACGCAGTCCGCGGTGAGGAACGGCGCCGGGCCGAAGTACCGCTCGCTCCCCCAGTGCTCGGCGTGGCCCGTGTGCACCAGGACCGCGCGGCCGGTGAGCGCGTCGGCGGGCGGGAGGAGCGCCGGGCCGATCGCCCGCTGGCCGGTGGCGCGCACGACCACCGCCGGCACGTCGACCAGCCGTTCCAGCGCGAGCCCGGCGACGTCCACTCCGTCGGCGTGGTAGTGGAACGGGGCGTCGATGTAGGTGCCGGTGTTCGCGACCATGTCGAGAGCCGCGATGTGGAAGGACCGGCCGGGTCCCAGCCGCGCCGCCGAGTCCTGCCGGCTGGTGTGCGTGCTCAGCTTGGGGGCCGGCAGGCCGGGATATGTGATCATGCCTTCGACGATTGGATGCGACAGATCCACCAGGCGCCGCCCAGCCGACATCGATGTCCCTCGCACTCCGTCAGACCGCCCACCGACTCCGTCGAACACGGTCACGGACGCGGTGTCCCGCTTCGCGAACATCCCCTGCAGGGCGGGAAGCCGCTGATCACTTGCGGTGCTTGCCCGCCGTCTTGGCCGGCCTGCCCATGTTCACGGCCAGCAGGTCCTCCGCGTGGGCCTCCGGGAGGAACATCGACGCGAGCGTCGACGCGGCCGCCAGCACCGTGATGACGATCGCGACGTTGTGCAGGGCGACCACCTCGCCGACGTCCGCGGCGCGCCGGGTGAACAGGGTCGCGACGACGCCGATCCCGAACGAGCCGAGCACCCGCTGGACGACGTTGAAGGCGGTGTTCGCGTCGGCCTGCTGCTCGGGCCGCAACGGCTCGGTCGCGACCAGGACCAGCGGGGTGATGACCAGCCCGACCGCGGCAGCACGCAGGGTGAGGATCAGCCCGGTCAGCCACAGCGGCGTCTCCACGCCGATAGCGAACAGCCCGGAGCTGGAGGCGAACAGGAGACCGAACCCGGCCATGACCGTGGGACGCACGCCGAACCGCGCGGCGGCACCCGCCCCCACCAGCGTGCCGACACCGGTCACGATCCCCTGGGGCAGCAGCGCCACACCGGTCGCGAAGGCCGAGTGGCCCTGGCCCGACTCCAGGAAGATCGGAACGACGAACACGATCGACCAGGCGGCGACCGACGCCGCCCCGCACAGCGTGAACGCCAGCGCCACGGACCACTGCCGCAGGATCGACAGGTCGAGCGCCGGCTCAGGGATCCGGCCGGACCGATACCCGTAGACGGCGAGCACCGCGATGCCGATGACGATCGGCCCCCAGGTGGCGGGCGGCGTCAGCGCGCCGCGGGTGACCCGGTCCACGCCGTAGAAGATGACGACCAGCCCGAGCGCGAGCAGGCCGAGGCCGGCGAGGTCGGGCCGGGCCGACGGCTCGGCCGGGGGCGCGAGGTTCGCGGGCAGGCGCCGCCGCGCCGCGGCGACGGCCAGCAGCCCGATCGGCACGTTGATCAGGAAGATGGCGCGCCAGCCCTCGCCGCCATGGATCGCGCCGAGCAGCATGCCGCCGAGGCTCGGGCCGAGGGCCGGGCCGAGGAAGAGCAGGACGCCGGCGGCCGGCGACATCCGCCGCGACCCGCCAGACCCGCCGAGCAACATGGACATCGCCAGTGGCACGAGCGGGGCGCCGGCGAGGCCTTGCAGCACCCGTGCCGCGATGAGCACACCAATGCCGGGCGCCGCCCCGCACAGCGCGGACGCGGCGGTGAAGGCGGCGAGGAACCCGGTGTAGGTGGGAATGGTGCCGAAGCGCCGGGACAGGTAAGAGGTGAGCGCAAGCCCGGTGCCGAGCGCCAACAGGTAGCCGCTGACGATCCACTGCACCGTCGGCAGCGGCGCGTTCATCTGCCGGGCGATCGGTTCCACAGCGACGTTGACGACGCTGGAGTCGAGCATCGTCAACAGCGGACCGGCAAGTAGCGCGTACTGAGCGCCAGCGCGGAACCTAGCTGTCGGAGGTGCCTCGGCGGCCGCGGCCGGCATGGCCTCGGTGGCCACGTTCACCCGTCCTCCCTGCGCTGCGACGCCATTTATCACCGGCGTACTTGTCAACCGTCTACTCATCCTGGCATGCGCCGCTTGCGCGCCTCGTGCCGGGACACGCACGTGCATACGACGGGGATACTTATGCCGGGAGAGTCATGGCCGGCCCGTTCGTCGCCAATTTGCCAGGCGGCCGGGGCGGGCAGAGAGAAAATCCCAGCCCCCCTGCCCGGCATCAGTGCGGCGCGGAGCCCGCGGCCAGCGTGGCCACGGCCTGGTCCGGCGCCGGCACGATCCCTGCCGTTCGCTCCAGGTCATCGACCTCGGCCAGCCACCGGTCGGCCAGCTCGGCGGCGCCCGGCGCGGGCAGGGTGAAACCGGCGGTCGCCGTCCGGCCGAACACGCCGAGGGTGACGAGCACCTGCCGGCGCCCCTCCCGCGCGGCCGGCACCGGCATCGCCGCGGTGACCGGGGCCCCGGCCACGGTCAGCGGCCCCGCGATCGATCCCACGTTCGTCGAGTTCACCGCAGCCCTGCGCACCTCCTGGCCACCGCCGATGGTCCGGCGCCCGAAGCGGGCGGGCACCCGGTCGGACCAGAAACGGTCGGCGAGGCTCACGTTCGAGCCCCCCTTGTAGGGGCCGGTCTGCCGGCACACCAGCTCGAACCGCTCGGCCGCGGACATGCGCTCCAGCGGCAGAGCCACCCGGGTCGCCACGAAGGCGTTGCCGAGCACGGCGCACTCGCCGGGACGCCGGGCGCTGATCGAGACCACGCCCTGCACCGGCGAAGAGCCCACCGGCGAGGTCCAGGCCGCGAGCGCCCCGCCCAGGGCGACCAGGTAGACGTCATTGACGGATGCCCCGTTGGCCTGGCCGACCGCGCGCAGTCGGTCGACCCCGACCGATGCCCAGCCCACGCTGCGGCAACCGTCGTCCGGCCCGGTGAGCGCCGCGAGCTCGGCGGACGGCCCGGCCCAGCTGGTGGCCTGGCGCCGCGCGGCCGCCGCAAGCGCGCCGGGCGTGAGCGTCCCGGTCCGTACCCAGCCCGGGCCGGCCTCGGCCGCCGTCCGCTCACCGAAGAGCAGCGTCAACACCCGGTTCTGCGAGAGGCCGTCGAGCCAGACATGGCTGGCCCGGAACATCACCTGGACCTCGCCGGTGTCGGGGCTGGTGAGCAGGTCGACCTGCCACGCCGGCGCGTCCAGCGGCACCACGGTGCCCGACAGCCGCCCGGCCGCCGCCCGCAGGTCGTCCTCGGTGGCCCCCGCCGGCAGTTGGTGCTCCCGCACGTGCCTGGTGACGTCGATCGTCCCGCCGGGCTCCCAGCGGGGCGCGCGGCCGCGGCGGGCCACCAGTCGCTCCGTCAGCGCGGGGTACGCCTGGACACGCTCGAGAACGGCCGTCCGCAGCTGGTCGAGGTCCGGAGATCCCGACAGCCGCAGCAGGCAGCCGGCCACGCTGACCGGCCGGGTCGGAAAGGCGTGCTGGAAGTCGAGCATGTACCGGTCCATCCGGCTGAGCGGCCGGCCTCCCGGGCGCAGGCCACCAGGGAACTCCGAGCGCATCCCGACCCCCGTCTCGCGACGCAGGCCCTAAGCCGGCGCCAAGCCCGCCCCGCGCGGGACGCGTCTCCCAGCCACGGCCGGTAACCACGCGCGACCGTAACGCCCCATACAGGCTGTACGGCGACAAGCCGGCAGCCTACTGACGCACCCGCCATCACCCGCGCGCGGGTAAACAAGCCGACATGTGATCACGATCGGGACCACCAGCCTGTCCGTCGAGCAGATCGCGACGCGGGTCGGCTACCGCAGCGCGGCCGTCCTGCGCGAGCAGTTCGCCCTCCGCCGCGGGGTGTCCCCCAGCGACTACCGCCGTACCTTCCGCCATTCCTGACCGTCACGTTGCCCATCTGTTGCCGACCTGTTGCCGACAGGCAACAGGCTCGGTCGCCATGACTGGCAGCGGCCTTGCCGTTGATGTACCAACAGTCTCGGAGCTCTCGAACCCATCGGTTCGGCGCCGTCCGACGCGGTCCGGAACCGATCAAGCCAAGGGAGGCACCCATGAGCGACCAGCAGGTACGGATGATCGTTCTATCGACGGACGATCTCGAAGAATCGATCAAGTTCTACACCGAGACCCTTGGCTTCCCGCTGAAGTTCCGCGACGGCGCCCACTTCGCGGCGCTCGACGGCGGTTCCGTGACCCTCGCCCTGGCGACGGCAGTCGATCATCCCATCCACGGCCAGGTCGTCGTGGGCATCAAGACCGAGGACGTCGACGGGGCGGCGAAGGCGATCGAGGAGAACGGCGGCGCCATCGTGAAGGGCCCCTACGACGACGCACACGAGCGCCGCGCCGTGGTGTACGACAACAAGGGCAACGGCCTGGTCTTCTACAAGCCACTTCCGCGCTGACGCGGACCCGTCCGCGCATTTGTCTCCGGCCGCGGTTCAACCGCGGCCGGAGTTTTCTGCCGCGGCCGGAATGTTCTGTGGTCTTTTCGGTATTCTGTCGCAGCCTTCTGTCACCGCGCCCGCCGCCGATGCGGCCTCGTTACTGTTGAGGCGCGAACCGGCTGCCGTCGCGGCGGATACGCATGGCGCGCTCGCCGCCGAAGTGAGCGGGGACGACCAGGGCGTTCGCGTCCGCGGCCCGGCCGAGGAGCCGCTGCCGGGTCCTCGCGGCCTGCCGCGGGTCGTGGCAGAAGCAGCTGGACACCTGCGGCTCCCAGAACTGGACGGGGCTGTGCAGGAGATCACCGACGAGCATCGCCTGTTCGCCGCCCGAATCCACGGTGACGACCCCGGTTCCGGGGGTGTGCCCGGGCGCGATGTCGAGGCGCAGGTGCTCGTCGATCGTGTGTTCGTCGTCCCAGATCTCGGCCTGGCCGGCCCGCAGGATCGGTTCGATCGACTCGGCGAACACGGAGGCCGAGCGCCCAGGCTGCTCGACCAGCGTGTCCGGGTCGAAGAACTCAAGGTCAGCAACATCGGTGATCCGGACGTGCCGGGAACCGAGCGGGCGGCGGCGGAGTACGTCGCCGAGAAACTGACCGAGGTCGGCTACGAGCCGATCTTCCTGGAGTCCGGCGGTCGGGGCCGGGGCAACGTGATCGTCCGCCTGTCACATGTGTCCGCCGAGCGCGGGCGTGCCGGTACACGTTCGTCAGTGCCTCCGAGACCGTGCAGTAGACGGCGAGCTCGACCTCCGGCGCGAACCGGAGGTTCACGACGTCGGTCTCGACGACGATGGGCAGCGTGCCCACGGCGCGCCGCGCGCACAGCACCGTCCGCGATCCCGGCGGGATCAGACGTCCGTGCTGGCCAGACCGGCCGGGGAAGTCACTCGGGCGAGGAGAGCAGTGGCAGCAGCTGGCGCCCCTGGCGTTCGATCTCCGGCAGGTACGGCGTGTCCGACAGGATGAAGTGCGTCACGCCCAGCTCGCAGTATCTGCGCAGCGCCTTCGCAACCTCGACGGCCGAGCCCACCAGCCAGGTCGTGTCGGCGCCCGCGCCGCCCACCTTGCCTGGGGCGGTGTAGAGGTTGTCGTCCAGCACCTCGCCACGGGCCCGAAGGCCATGCAGCCGCTGCTGGCCGACGGAGGCGGCGTGGCCGTCGCGGCCGGGCCGGTCCCGGCGGGCCGCCAGTTCGGCGACCTTCGCCTCGGCGTCGGCCCAGGCCTGCTCGGTGGTGTCCCGGACGAACGTCGTGACACGCAGGCCGAATTCCAGCGGAGGGAGCCCGCGCCCCAGCTTCTCGCTCAGCGCCCGCAGGCGCGCGATGCGCTCCTCGACGTCGTCCAGCGGCTCACCCCAGAACAGCTGGACATCGGCCTCGGCGGCCGACACCCGCTCCGCCGCCGCGGAGGCCCCGCCGAAGTACAGCTTCGGGTGCGGGCGGCCCGGGCGCGCCTGGGCCCTGGGACTCACCGTCGAGCCGGCCACACGGAAGTACTCGCCGTCGTGGGTGACGTCCTCCTCCGTCCAGAGCCTACGGACCAGCCGGATGAACTCCTCGGTGCGGGCATAGCGCCCGGCCTGGTCCGCCTCGCGGTCGCCGTATGCCGCGAAGCTGTCCTGGCCCGACACGACGTTCACCCGCACCCGCCCGCCCGAGAGGTGGTCGAGGGTGGCGGCGGCAGAGGCGAAGTGCGCCGGCGTCCAGTAGCCGGGACGGACCGCGACGAGCGGCTCGAAGCTGGTCGTCCTCGCCGCCAGTGCCGTCGCGACCGTCATCGTGTCCGGGCGGCCCCAGCCGGTGCCGAGCAGGGCTCCCCGCCACCCGTGCCTCTCGACCGCGAGAGCCTGAGCGGTCAGCGTTTCGAGGCTGTTGTGGCCCGCTACCGCGTCATCACCACGATGCCCCGGCCGCGCCTCGTTGGGGATGTACCAGAAGAACTCGAGTCCGCTCACCGCGTTGCCTCGACAGCGGTTGCCTCGACAGCGCCAGCCATGTCCACCAACTTAGTGGTAATTCGAGCGAGCTGCTTCACGGCCGGCCGGCGAACTTGACTACGCGACGCTTCCGGTTGATCCAGCGACCTTTCCCGGGCCGGTGCCGATGAGCTAAGGCGCACGCGACAATTAGGTGACGCGCGGAAGTGTCGGACCCACGGGCTACCGTCCTTCGGAACAGTTCCGAAGGGAATCGGCTGGCTCGCCGGCCGATTCACCGACTGTCTGTCCCTGGATTACGAGGTCATTGCCGCCGGCGCCAGCGGCGATCTCGCCTACCTCGTCGCCATCGAGCGGATCAGCGCCGTGGCACGTGGCGAGCCGACGTCGTACGCACTGCGCGCGACGACGGTCTTTCGCAGGGAGGACGGGACGTGGCGGGCCGTGCACCGCCACGGCGACCGCTACGAGCCCGGCCAGCCATGACGCTCACCAGCCATGACGCTCAGTAGATCCCGGGGATGATCCGCCAGCGCACGTGGGCGCGGTACTCGTCCCAGAGCGCGCCGTACTTGGCGGCACAGCGGCGGTCGTC